>Ga0214545_1001732_pt1 | contig 41365 bp, 20 predicted proteins | sample CNSS4metaG_FD_160064 | JGI IMG/M metagenome (GOLD analysis project Ga0214545, IMG submission 160064) | Root nodule microbial communities from cowpea collected in UCLA plant growth center, Los Angeles, California, USA - CNSS4 | ecosystem: Host-associated > Plants > Roots > Nodule | place: USA... | reverse complement strand
TCCAAGCATCAACAATTTCTTCCTCACATCCTTCAGGGGTGAAATGAAAGGGGAGGAAAACAATGGATGAAATTGATGTGATATAATCTTTTCCTCACATCTTATTTAAACCTTTATATTGGTTATTTAATTATAAAATATAATTCGTAATGATTTTATTGATTTTTTTATTATAATTATCTTAACAATTGTATTAGTAGTGATTCATAATGTAAAAACTTTTTATATATGTATAATAAGTATTAAATCTTAATTTTCTTACAATGACATTTATGTAACTGTTAATTAAAAGAATAAATCCTTAAGTTTTAGAACTAAAGCAAGTAATTTTCTTCTTTTTCTATGGTTATTCAACCACACCCTTAATTTAATTGAAGTAGAGCTAACGATTCATGAATATTGATACATACAAATATACGCATACTTTATCAACACAAACAACAAAATAAATGTTAAAGCAATTTAGACTATGTTGTATATATAAACTACAACAATTGTTATAGTCATTCATCCGTGGTATGAGTATATGTACTTTTGTTTTCATTCATAAATCACTTGTAGTACACGTGAGGAATTATTTTATGAAACAATGCAGGAGTGGGCAAAGATGGACAGATCCGGCACTTCTTTCACAGGCCATCAAAAGCATACACAACCGGAACGAGGAAAAGAAGAAAGGTTGAGAGCGATGAAGAAGGAAGTGAAACAAGATGGCACAAAACGGGAAAAACTAGAGCTGTTTTTGCAGGCGGTGGTGGTGCTGTGAAGGGTTTTAAGAAAATACTAGTACTCTACACCAACTATGGCCGGAAAAAGAAGCCGGAGAAGACTAATTGGGTGATGCATCAATATCATCTTGGCAGCACTGAAGAAGAGAAAGATGGAGAATTAGTTGTTTCAAAGATCTTCTATCAGAAACAACCCAGACAATGTGGTAATAATCCCAATATCATAGAGGACCCGTACGCAAAAATGTTGAATGTTGATGGAAGTGGCCACAACAACAATACATCAACACCTAAAACTACCACTATTGTGGATTGCTACAATGCTCCTTACGTAAACTATGATAATGTCCATTTGAGTTACAATAGGGAAAGCTCCAAACAAATAATTATTCCCAGCTCGGTTGTTGCAGCTGATGACTCTTACATTCGCTATGCAATGAATGCAAAGAGAGCAAGATTTGAAACTAACACTGGGAACAATTTCTAGGTAAATAGGGTTCTCCTTACTAATTTAATTTCAGTATTTATTATATGAGGAGTTAGGATGAAGAAATTATATAGTTGAACTAGAAAATTGAGAGCCAGGCATATATATATGTGTTTGGAGTACTGTAGTTGGGTTTAGGAACATGTACTATATATGTATTCGGAGTACTGTAGTTTGATTTTAACTTTATAGGGAACATGTAGTTTCCTAGAATGTGTTTATAGATATTACCATATATATATATAGACTAGTAGGATTTGTTAGAATATTTTTACCAATACACTGGTAAGGTTTTTTATTTCTAAAGTACGAGTTGTATATATAAAATATTAAATCTTAATGTTTGTCGACTATTATAGCACATCACTTCCAATATAAAAATATTAAAATTTTAATATTTGTGGGTCTTATTATTTTTATATATCATTTAGTTTTTCAAACCCAAGAGATGTTTCATGTTATATCATACATCTGAGTAACTTTGCTGGGAAGTTTATGCAAACCTTCTTTTTCTTTTAATGGGGATGGTGAAATAATGTCAAAGTCGTAGATTCGTTTTGTTCCATGAGTTTGTGATGAAAGACTTTTTACAAGTCTATCTTACCTTCAATTTAGTATCTTTATCTGTCTATCTTTATCTCTATACATTTATTTTTGGATTGAGTATCTTGACCTCAATTATCAATATATTCTTTTTTTATTCACAAAATAAATTATTTATTTTCTTATGTTATTAAATTTATATCGTAAAGATAAAATATTTCATACATGTGGTTTGTTTAAGTAATATATTGACTATTTTAAACTAATTACGAGTCACGTATACACTCTCAAAAAAAGGATATGCCAATTATACACAATTTCTACCCTATAAAGTATAGGAACATATTTTCATTGAGGGTAACGTATGCAATATTAAATAATCTAGAAAATACGAGGTACGATATGCCCTAGTTTTTTTTTAAAATGATTTTTGGACCAAATATTATTTAACTCTTTAAAGTGCGTTTGATACAAAAAAATCACATTCAAAATCATAATTCTAAAAATCGGCTAAAAATATACTTATCATAATTCATACTGAACATGTTTTTGTCAATAATAAACATTTTTTTTTGGGATGTTTATAAATATTTTTTTAATTATCAAAGAATTATTTATCTCATTTATTGTAAAAAAAATGTATTCCATGTAATTGTATTGAATGAACTAATAATATAAGAATGTCACATTTATATTTAAAAAAGATAGTGGAGTTTTTATAACATTGAAACTTCCCTTCCAATTAGAAAAGTTATCTAGAAAAACTAAAATTGTCAAGAAACAATACTCTTGAAAAGAATAAATCAGACATGAAAAATAAATATTTTAAGTTCAAATATTTGAAAACCTAAAGTTTTTTCTTGTATCAACTTTGTAGTATGAGTGAGATAAATATTACTTTTATGCAAGGTTGAGATGTAAAATAATTTTGCATGAATGACACACGTATAAATTTAATATTTTTCTTTTAAGATGTATTTATTTTACATTTAAAATATATTATTTATAACGACAACTAGGTAGACAATGTTATTACAATTATTTTATGCATTAAATTGTAGTTTATTTATTTTTTATCCACAAATGGTATACTTAAGAATTTGTTACGTTAATATGTTAATAGAGAAACATTATGCGCTAACTCATTGACTAAGGCCAATTACCAATAACTTACGCGACAAGATAAGATGTAGAATGTGAACTTTGAATAACAGAAATCGGAGAGTGCGTTAGCATCTTATTCCTTCTACGTTTTTTATATCAACAAAACTTATCCATTATACGTACTATATAGCGAGAAGAAAGGAAATTACAGAATTACGTACAAACAAAATAGCAAAAGAAGAAAAACATTCATCGAAGAAGTTTTCTTTTGCCTTATGTTTGAACGGGAAAGTATTAGAGGATAATTTATATTTGATAAAAATTAAAAATTATCATAAGGTATGTTATTTGTAAAATTAAAGGAAAATTAAAACTTTGTAAGAATAATATAACTATCCAAAATTTTATCACTTCAAATTTTACATAAAGATAATTTATAAATGTTCTATTTTAAATTTAAGTATTTTTTTATTTATTTTACATTAGTTAATTAAAATGTCGTTAACTCCTTTTAATAATAGAACTAAGTTCAATTTTTGTATGCGGATTTTTTTACCGATAATTGATAAGATAATGTGGCAACTTTCGATTTAATACTATAGCAACTTTAGATGTCCAAAAGTCGTGATTACGTGAAGTCGTCCTCCCACACTTTTTCAAAATTTTACAGAAATGTCGAGTGGGTGCATACGTTTTTACTTTTGAAGTCACATGACTTAGTCCAGACCCATAATGTATTTCAAACTTGTTTATTTTCGTAATTTGCATAAGAAGGAAAAATTTAGTAACAATATAACTAAGTTCAAATAAGGTCTAGGTGTCACTAGTTTGACATTTTCTCCGGATTGATATCGATAAAAAAATCTTTTACGTAAAATCAATTGTGATTATCATTTAACTGCCATCATTGATGTTACTTTTTTTTTTAAATAAGACAATATTATTTCTCAACATTATTGTTAAAAATCAATAAATATTATTGTTAATTAATATCATTAGGAATTAATCACAAAATAGATTAGTTATTATTTCTCAACTCATTAGTTATTATTGTTAAAATGAATAAATTATTTTTAATTAATATCATAAGGAATTAATCACAAAATAGATTAAATTACTTCTCATTCTCACTAATGTTAATGAGAAATTTTTTAACCAACACTATAAAAAGAAATGGCCAATGCCAATTAGTTTTGGTGTCTTTTACATGCGTTTTCACAGATAGAACGAAAAACCAACTACTGTAAATTATTTCATTCGACAAATCAAGCATACAACTGTTAGTAGAAAACATTTACCAAACTAAAAAAGGCCAATTTAAATTTATGGTTTGTAACTAATCTAACATCCACTGTTAGTGGTGCTGGCGTACAAAAAAACACAGAATAAAACTAAACAATATCTACTCATACAGCTAACTAGAACATTTAATTTAACAATGAGAGATCAGACCCTCGTACCTTTCGCCAACGTGTTGTCATTGTTAGCAAGCAAACTAAAATTCTCTGGTAGACATGCGAACCACCATGGCATAAGTTTATATGGCCCACAACTATGCTAGACGCCTAAACTGGTGTACGGACATATACGTGCTTCGTTGTAGTAACGAGTTCTTACAGAACTGCTATGACTTTTGAAGAACACATTTCTCGTACAGGGTAAGGATAGCTTTCTTGTTGGGATTCCTCAACTCAAGCAGCTGATCACCGTAGTTATGTTTTGTCAGCTCTTGTCTCAGCTTCTGGACAGTAAATTTCTTATAATCATCCACGTCAGTATGCTGACTATGGATGTCTTCATCACCCCCAATGGAACCATTATCTTCCGGACTTGTAAACTTAGGCGGAATAGATGTAGTCTTAGATCTCTTAGTCCCCTTTAAAATTCTAGGACTGGAATCCATGTCCTGAACAGATTCTGCACCCTCATCATCATCATCTACCCTCAAACGCTTTCCACGAGAGGCAGTTTTTAGTTCACTGTCCAGTATTGTTTCATTCAGTCGAAACTTGGTCAGTTCTTGATGCAGAGAATCAATTTTTACTTGTGCGGACTGTAACTGGAGAGAGAGAGAATCAGCCCTGCTAATTGCCTGAGCACATGCTCCACGTTCTGTTTCCAAGAGTTGATCAAGAATTTGTGTGCTATTTCGCCTATGTGTTCCATCTTTCTCCAACAGTGAATCTATATCCTTTTCTCTCTGTTCCACCTTTTCCTCTAGTGTTGAAACCCTAAGAAGTGCATCTCTCTCTGAAACCCCCACTCTTCGCAATTCATTTTCCAAATTACCTTTCTCCCTCTCCAAATTTTCAATTTTCCTCTCAGCTCTTTCTATAAGTGCGAGTCTCTCCATTGCAAGCCTTTGCATCTCGCTCTTCTCCTTCTGAGCCAAGGCAGCTTCGGCCCGAGCTTTGTCAGCTACTTCAGTAACCCTTACAGCTTCTTTTTCAGCATTTTGACATATTTCCTTGACTTCCTCAAATGTTTTGCACTCAGATTTGTACTTCTCCTTTAGATGGCTTATCTCCTGTTGCATTACCATCACATCCTTCTCATATGACAGTGCCCTGGCATTTTCAGCTTTCAATCTCTCAGTCAACTTAATAATTTCAAGTCTCAGTGGCGATATTTCTGTTTCATAGTTTTTTATTTTTGACTCTGCAGCCTGCACACATTTCTAGGGTCAGACATCGTACTTAGTCCCATAAGGTCAACATGTGTTCAATGGACAAAACAAAAGTCACTTACAAAAGTATCCAAATTGTATTCATGTTTCAAAAATGATTCTCTGTAGTACATTGTTGTTTACATTAAGTGCTACTCGGTTAAAATACTAACCGTGGCACAGAGTTCCAAAAACTATCAACTCTAAACAATCTTTTTGTTTTTCATTTTATTTTGCGTTAATAGGAATGTAAAAGGGAAGGTCGGACTGTTAAATAAATAATGTAATTCGTCAATAAACATACAAGATAAATGTTGTCTCAATAAGAGCATTTAAAGTTCCCCGTGGGGCATACGAAAATGATATGAAGGCGGATGTGAAAGGAAAATAGTTTATAGAACAGTTTTCTTGAATTAACTAAACAGGCATGAATCTTACCTTCAATTGCAACTTCAAAGTTGTTAAACACCGCTCCCCGTGCTCAATTTTAGCAGCTTTCTCCTTTAGTCTATCTTCCTGTATAAATCATGAAGGAGATATGAATAAGTTCATTCTCCATCCCATTCATCACATACAACATTAATAAGGTAATGTTTCACAGTGAACTTTATGCTATATAGCAATTCTAGGTAACCAGAGATTTGCAGAAATGAAGAGAACATCAGAGAGCTTAGCTTACCTTTTCAACCAAAGTGCAAGAAAACTCTTCTCTTAAAGCATCTTCCCTCAATTGTGTTTGCTTGTTTGTGTAATCCTGCACAGTTGCTGCCTTCTCTAGAGCAGCTTTTACTTCTGTAACAGCAATGTCATACTTCCGCTTCCACTCTGCAGCCTCCTCTTGAGCGGACAGAGATTGCTCCCGCGCTGCAGCCAACCTTGTTTCAGCAGCACTGCTATCCGACTTGAGAGCTGCTAATTCAGAACTAGCTTGGTCCTCCTCAGATTTCTGTCTTAATAAAACTTGTTCATATTTTCTTTTCCAGTCCATGGTTCCTTGCTTGGTAGAATCCAATGTTTTTGATAAGCTAGAATATCTCTCATCCAGAGAGCAACAGCTTGTCCGCAAATCAGTTATGCTATTCATATATTGATCGGTTAGTTCCTTCTTATCATTGATGGCATCCTCATAGCGTTTAATATACTCAGACTTTTCATTTTCACTGGTTTCCAGCCGCTTATAAAGCAAGGTCATCTTATCTTCAATCAGTCGACGGTTTAAATTGAGTGAACTCTTGTCAGATTCAACTTTATCTACTAGTCTCCTGGTCAGGTCCAGTACGGGGCCTTCGAAACTAGTGTGAACAACAAGTAAATTATTAAAAGTCAATTTTAAGGAACAATCTAAAAAAATCTCTGCAGACAAACCTTTGATGTAAGAAGACTGCAAGTTTTTGCCACTTCCCTGGAGCTTGAACTGATTTTTCATATTCACATAAAAGAGCATCAAAAACCTGCACAAGAGATAAATAATCAAGTCAATTTGACATTTCAATAAGGACACTATAAATGGTTCAAAAAAAGAAGATACACAATGTAAACAAGTTGTTTCTCATATTTCTCCTTTAGGATCTCCATATTACATAAAATGGATTGCCTTGAATTGCAATTACAAACCGTCAGGTGAGAGATTACATTTGCTCCGCATTATACTTCCAATTGAAGAGAAAAAGGGTAACCTTAAATGAATGAACACATCATCTACAGCTAAATATTTGTTTTCCTTTTATGAAAAAAGCTGATAGGCCAAAAGAATGAATACGTCACTTGATAACTGTTTCTGTTTTCATGAGGACAGCAGAAGCAATGAAGTATTTAACTTAAAATACGAAAGACCATTCACATCAAGAAATCTAAAAGATGTGTACATGAAAACATTTTACGCAGGTTGACAACAATTTTGAACCATACGGATTTAGACCCTCTATAGCGAGGGTGAGTGCACCTAAGAGAGAAGTGGAGAATAGTGCAGAGTTACAGCCAATGATTCGAAAATCTAAGAAATTAACTACTTCATGACTTCTTATATATCTACATGAATCTTATAATAATCTAAGCCATTGATTTTGCACATTCACTGCAAAGTGAACCACTCAATTTGGACAAGACAAAAACCAAGCATATAAAAATGCATCCTGTAAAGCAAATATTATGGGAAATGCAATTTTACAAAGTATCGTCATATGTGTGTTTCTTTCTATCTGGGGGACACATCGGTGGTGCAAAGGATGCGCTAATTTTATAACCATGTCACAAATAAGTTCATAATCAACAGTGTGATCAAAGCAGTGGCAGTACCACCAAAACGTTATTGGCTAAACCTCAACAGATATCATATAGAAGAAGGAAGGGTTGAACATTTGAAATTGCACAATAATAACTGTTGCACTTACCAAATTAGCGTAGGTATATTGTGACTTGGGAAGTAGAGTTAGAATTAATTATTCTTATTTTGTAAATTGCATTGTGTATTTACGAGTTTGTAATCATCATGTTACTATAAATCTCCTGAGGTAGAGTTCACTTTCACTCAAGTTTTTCATTCGGTCTAGAAAAATTGCCTCCTTCAATCTCAAGTCTGGAGAAATTTAGTGGTGGCTTAAAAATTGTTTCAAAATGTCCTAAGCACAGTCAAATACAGAAGAAAATAGCAGTACAGCCCTATGTAAAGTTGGTTTTATCTGCTATCCTGTAATATAATTAATAAAAGTTGTGCTTCCAATATGTTTTCACAAACAATTGATACAAATCATGTTTAGTTTACCTTGCTTTAGAGAAATAATAAATTTTGTTCCAGCTTCACAGGAGAGCTTTTGAAAGAAAATGTGAATATTTCTCCACAAAAATCAAATCCGAACATGCTATGAGTATAGTTGAAAGAAAACCTGCTTATCTGTTCACAAGACTTCTAACTTGCTAAAAGTATGTTTCATGTTTCAACCCCTTATCGGTGGCTTATAAGTAACCGTTGTACACCAACAAAGTCTTTCAAACCAAAAAAATAACCTCATCTAGAAATCAGAAACAAATATCCTAATTCATATATATAGCACATTTAAGTCATTCAGAAAGCAACAGAAAGGTGAGGTGGAAGAAACTCCCAGAAGAAATAAATTTTATATAATCACTATCCCACCTTCTCAAAGCCATCATGCAGAGATACAGCCTAAATATCTTCAACAATGCTCATAAGATATCTCCAAATTAAAACCAAAAAAAAAAATCACTAAACAAGAACCAACAAACAGAGCACTAAAACTAGATTAAAAAATATTTGCATTTAGCTAAACAAGAATTACCTTTGCAACATTATCTATCTTTGCATCCGATGAATTACAAGCTGCCCTCAGCCTCTTTTCCATAGACTGAATGGCATTAGAACATTGTAGATCAGCTTCTATATATGCATTCCGTTTATAATCCTGCTCGAAGCCAATAAATTAGAAGCACAACATACAATATTAGCCCACAACCCAAACAGGGAAAAAGCAAGCCCGTTGCAAATAAATAGTGTAAGAATTTTAGTCATGTTAGATTAGTCAAAGATCAAAAGGCAGAATTCAGTTTTTAAAATGTGAACACAGGCAGTATCATAGGGTGCTTGTCAAGCACCATATGATGCTTGCCAATAAGAAAGAAGAAAATAAGTCTAAGTATCTGTCACAGACCCACAAGGGAGGTCAAATCTAATTTGATTGAGTGATACATTGACAGAAAAGGAGAGAATTTTCTTACCAAGGGATTAAAATAGAAACATAGACTAATAATGAAAGGGATTATATAGCAAAAAAAAAAAAAATTAGCCACCTTATATGAAATATTCTATTTGGAACAGAAACCGCACAACGGATACTATGCAACACCATGCATATTTATTTCAAGGTTCTAATTGCAAACTAGAATAAACCCTGCCAGGATTCCAATAAATCCTTTGAAATTAATCCAACAATGAGCAGCTGCAGCACACTAGAGTTTTGCAAGTAGATGTGAACAAGTGGCTTTTGAGTTTAAGTAAATAAAACCTCTCTAAATTATACAAGCTGGTTTATTCTCTCAACAAAAGTAGAGAGTAGAAATCAAATATCCTGATTTCTGTTTACACATAATATGCTGGCAACAGAAAACAACTGATTCTGTTTAGCATTATAAGTAAATGATAACAGGCCTGCGCACTCCTTTATAATGGGAAAAAAATTTGTACCCAACTTAATAAGATTCAAGACAGAAGAATTAAAGATGAGACTAATTAGCTGTAGTTACAGAAGTAGCTGGGTGGTTGGAGTTGTAGGGACAAGGGATTAGCATATATAAACAGTTAGAGATTGTAGAGGAGGCTTCACCCAGAGAAATATGCACATCAGGAACTGGTGTCTCAGTTATAAAAAGGAAAGCCTTTGAAAGTGGCAGACCTTTGGAGAGTTATCTCCTTTTTCTGTTTGTCATTCAATCTACATGGAAATGTTCTTTCAATTTTCACTATTTTCTGTTCCAGTATTCCTTTCCTTGAAATAATAAAATTGTTTTCAGTAAACAACAATTGACCTGGCTGCATACTCTTACCCAGGAAGAGATGGAACAAAGATGCGTTAGATAGCTCAGTGGAGTTTCTGAGAAAGACAACCAAGAAGAATAGTGTAGTTATGCTATATGGACTCAAATGAGGTAAAATACAAAAGAACGAGGACAGTATTGAAGGACTTCAGCAATCACAGAATGAATGAATGAATGAATGAATGAATAAAGAAAACATTAAAATTGAAAGGGAGGACATCTGCGCAGCTCCATGGGATTATCCAAACTTATACAAATACAAGCATCACTGGCCCCAGTCAGGAGTACCTTCATATCAACACACAATTCAGACAGGGGTGTAGAAGGACAAAGAACATCAAATTTGTCAGCAAAAAAGTCCACCACTAGACTAGCACATTCCCACGAGAAACACAGGAGCTCAAAAGCTTCATTATCAAGAAGTATGATAGCTACAATCTTGGTAATAGTAGAAGATGAACAGGCAGATGATAACAACGGGATTATCAAAACTCAATTTGCAAAAACATTATGTAAGATGGACATAAAAAGTTCTCAAACAGGGTGGAATACAAATTTCAACCCTTAGTACAAAAGATGGTAGAAGAATAAAAGACAGATGAGCCAAAGGAATTGCAGTAGCCAGAAAAGAATAGACACATCGTTAAGAGTAGCTACAAAATTGATTGTGGTTAGCATTGTGAGGATATGGAGTTAGCTCAAATAATAGACAGATTAGAAGAGGTTTTATTTTGAATTGTTAACATCTAAGGGAACTAAGTAGCAGCTCAATTATAAAAGGCCAAACTATTTGAAAGGGAAACCCTTGGAAGGTGAATTCTCCTTTTTTCTTAGTCATTCACTGTATATTACATAATGATTTTTCTTCACAATTCTGTTTTCTTTTCTCTCTGTCCAGAATTAATTCAGACTAAATTGTCGGCTTTGTAACATACCTGAGTCAAAAAAAAAAGTTTCATGTCTCCTTTCATAAGAAAATAACTTTTCCCAAATAAAGTTTAATCAGCTAATTGCAGTCAAATAATTTCGAATATTCCATACCTCAAACTCCTTTTTGAAAAATCTATGCAGCATGCCTTCATATTTTGTTCTTACAACACCAACCCCAACAGCATTAGCAGTAAAAGCTCCCATTGAAATCCGAACTGCTTTTTCATGTGCTTCCCTCAAAGAAACCTACAAGCGTTGTAATTTAAATAGGGAAATAGATAAAATATATAATCAACATTCAACTTGAATAACTCACTTCCTCAGGCGGCTTAGTTCGGTCAAAAGAGGACAAATAAATATCGGCAGCAGAATCATATGCCTTCTGACACTCAGCTTCTTCAACACTCTGCAAGTAACATCAACATAGACAAGTAAAATTTAAGGAATTTATGCTTGAATACAAACACTTTTGTCCCAACTTATTTTACATCCATTAATGAATCCACTACGTATATACGTTAAGAAGCACAAGTGGAAATCCTCACAGGTTCAAGTTCACAAGCCAGAAAATTATAACTCATTCATATTAGAAGGGCATAGAAGAATATAGTACACGCACTTATGTGAAGAAATTTCCTAATTTTTGGTGGTTGTGAAAATAATGAAATTACGTCACAATATCAAGCTATTTAAACAATAGTCATGTTAGGATGGCCTCTGTTAATTAGGCATTGTCAGTTGAGACTTCATAGTTGGCCCTATAGTCATTCAGAATAGATAATTAGTAAAGGGCTGTTATAAGTAGAGGAAGGACATCATATGTTAGGCTATAAGGAGGAGAAAAAGTTAGTTAAGATATTTAAAATATTGACGAGTTAGTAGCTTGAGGTGTTAGAGGAAGAAGGGTAGGAGAGAGGAAGGATGTTCATTTTGTAGATTGAGAATTAGCTCTATGTTAAAGGAGAAATCTTTTGTAAAAACCCTTGGAGGAGAGAGGGATCTCTTATTTCTTGTTATTTTCATTCTATTCAATAAAAAAAACATTTTCATTCTTGGTTCCAAACATCGTAGAGGAAGTGAGAGCATAGTAGAATTACCAAGCAGTTTTGCTCTCTTTTATTTATTGTGATAGGTATTACTTAGCTTATTGAGCCTTTAGTCAGGCGGCCAATCTATGGTAATACGTATAGTCTCAGCTTCCTATTTACATTTTCATAATACTCTTCTTTTCTGTTAAGAGAATTCATAACAAAAATTGCTTACACAAATCTAAATTCTTTCATTGTTAACCATAAACCAAATAGGTTGGAGAGAAAACTAATAAGATAGAAGAGCTACTTAGTATCTTAATTATTTATAAAGAAGAATGTCCGGACGTTTTAGTAAAAGTTTTTTATTCACTAACTTATTTAATACTTTTCAATGACAGCAAATATGAAATGGAGGGAAAAATTCATTTTATTATATGACAAGAGTTAGTCTCGTTCATTTTTCACGTGCAGCCTTGATTATGGACACACTAACCTGCCAGGAGGAAGAAATTGTAGGCACAGCACCATGATTGAGAGCATCCAGATAAGATTCGGTGATACCAATCAAAACAGGACCTGTCATCATAGTTGCCCCGACTTGTTTTGGCCTTGTTCTCTCAAAAACAAACTTTGTCAAAGCATCTAGGCCAGATCGAAATTCAGGCCGTAATTTTTCCAACTGCAAATTGAAGATAAAATTTACATGAAATAAGAAACAATAAAATGAATGACAAAAGAATATGGTAGCTGGTAAGTCACCAACCGATATCTGATCAAGCCGCTGTAGGTCATTTTCATTGTTCAGAGGTCGCACAAGAGTGAAGCATTCCCTATCTGGGAATAAAGCCCGAACAGAATCTCGAATCTACTAATTGATATTGTAAGAACATTAGCACTTCCAGAGAACAAACAAAGTTCATAATTTCCTACAGGCTTAAAAGCTTTGAAATGCAGTAGGTTTAAAATGATAGTGCACAACTATATTGAGAGCATACACTACAATAAAATACAGTAAGTAAATGGAAAGTAGACAGATCAATACTAAAATTCATGGACAAAAGTCAAACGACGTTTTATAGGTACTCTTATTATTGTTCTATTTTTGTAATGAAAAACACGGGTATAACAGTTCATCAATAAAAATATAAAATTTGTTGTAATTGTTACATGAGTTTTCATTGGGAAATGACACTAAAAGTACCAATAAAACATCCAAGTATTTTTCTAAATGCATCTCTATCCGATTATTTAATTTCCCATATTTTTTCATGTATTTTTGAGATGCAGCAAAAACCAAGTGCGTTCTGTATTGGTTGGTAAGGACTGTCAGTTTTCAAGTTGAACAGAAGAGGATTAGGGGCAGTTAGAACAGTTAGGGAAAGTTAGAGCACATCAATTAAATAAATATTTCGGTTGGAAGATTGAAAACAGGTCTTTTATCCATTGGGAATTGCTGCATTAAAGTCTAGATTCATGAATATTGAGATTTATGAATATTGTTTATATTGTCCTCATAAGATTCCACTTACCATACATTTACTCTTCATAAATGTAATTACTTCTGAAATGTATATAAAACATATGTCCTGCTGGGTGCATTTTTTCCAGTAATTGATCAAAACTAAATCATGAACTGAAGGATTCATTTCATTCAGATAATCAGAAAAAGAAAGCAGAAACCCTTTGTGAAGGGGAAAAATATTTCTTCTATTCCCAAGAATTCAATAAAATTATTCATCCTTTGCATGTCTCTACCAATTTCATTTCATACCAAGCCGAGTATTTCCAATTTATTTAAGGATCATGTTCAGACAGGTAAGCCTTGTAAGTCAATAATAATAGTTCCTGTGGAAAATTAAAAAAAAAAAAATGAAGTAGAAAGATGCCTCATTTTTGGCAGTTATATCTCTTCCACTCCCTTGGACAGGCCTCAAAGCAATTTCCAGATAGTCACGGGGTGTTATTCTTCTGTTATCTTCTACTAGGTCCAAATAAAAGTCCTGCCAGCAAGAGGAAAGAGAAATAGGGTAAAGACTGAAACTAGACAACAGAAGTAGGCTAAAATGACATAAGAACACAAGGTCAGAAATTAAGAATTTCAGGTTTCCCAAAATATAAGGTGAAACAATGACAAAAGGTTTGTAAACAACTCACTCTTAGAAGCCAGACAAAAATAGGGGAAAATTGACCCAGTTCAGATACAGAACTACTCCCTCCAGATGCTCTAACACGAATGTGCTTTGTCATCTCAGTGACAAGAGAAAGTCGATCAAGGGCAGCCTCATCGATACCACCCATCTATGCAAGAGATAATAGGGAATGAATTTGTATGTTCATGAGCGGACCCACGAATTGGTCACTAAATAATCAATCAAAAAGTATGCAGAAGTAACAGCACACTCAATCATACGTAAATATAAGATTTTATAACCTGACCCAACCTGGTTATAAATAAACATGCTAGACAAAAGGACAGCCAACGAGAAGATCTGGGTGCTATATGTTCCCTGTACATTGAGAAAAACAGAGAAAAAGAGGGAAAGAACATCACAACGGATGAAAATGGGATACCTACGTATACACAAGAAACTGAATACAAAAGTTATTAACGTAATACTACAATAGTTAGCATCAATATCCAAAATCCAGTGATTGGAACACCAGGCAGACAGAAACAATAAACAAGTATGTGTAATCCAAGCTAACCGTTTGGTCATAAGCATCTATTCCTTCACTGTCTAATAGCAGGAGATTGTACTCTGTTCCATCAAGGGAAGTCCTCTTCAACGGTGTACTCCACAACCAAAGCCCTTTGGTACATGGACGATGTGTTGATGCTACATGAAATCCACTAGACCTCCCAAGAAGCTACAACATAATGAGAGCAAATTCTCAGTTCTTTTTACCACAAGACTGATAAAGAAATTGTGCAAAAAGTAGTTACTGAGAATGACTGAGTCTCATCTCATGACAGCAGGTAGTTACTATATGGTGAGTTAGCATTAAAGCTGTCTGGCAGGCCAACTGTAACTGACCTGACAGATTGTGTAATAAGGCATATTAATCTCTCGGATGAATAAAATAGGAACATTGTAAGGAAACCTTTTCAGATGAATAAGTTCAAACACATTTTATTCTGAAATTCTCCGATGTTTTCTTCTACTTAATCATTTTCTCTCTATACTAGGTAGTTTCTTTCAATCGCATTCCACTCTGATAAATCATATCCAAGAAGGGGAGAGGAAAAGCAAAGCCAAAAAACATTCATCATTCTTACTGATAAACATACAAGCATTAGAGAAAATAACATTTTGTGAAGAGGCAAAATATTTAATTAAAAACAACAATAAAATGGTTTGTTGACGGGGTGTTTTCATTGATCATATAGCATGAGCTTCAAACCTTATGCATAGAATCCATCACCCTTTTCCTTCACTTTAAAGTCAAAGCCAGAGAGTTTACCTAACAAGAAAAGTGGTTCACGACCTTTTCTCGTCCATACTTACAATCCATAAAACACAGCAGACACAACAGACAGCGTCTCATTAGGCACACAAAAGCAGTCCCCGATTCACATACTAACGGAGTGGTATGAGCATTTCAATAATTCTAGAAAAGTCACACAACCTAAGAACTATTGCTAAGTATGGCTTATTTAGAGAACCCACTCTGCCGAGCATCTCATACATAGGGCTTGGGCACCCTATGAAATCCAAGACTTGTAAAAAAACAATTAACTTAAATTACATCTCTGGATCATTATCCATGCATAGGTAGAACTTAAAAACCCCAGTTATTAAACCTATACAGTATCTCTAACAGCACGGAACGCCATTACCAATGGTTACGTAAAATGCCTGTAAACTACAAGGTATTAAACCCTAAACACCAAAGGAAAAATCATTCATTGACCTCACTTGAAAGTTCACCTGATTCAGAATGAAACTTTTGCCCTGGCGAGCGCGGCCACATACAGAGACCACGCCGACGGGCTCCTTGACGAGCTGGAGTATGGCTACGGCTTCCGGGTCCATGCGAAACTGCCCGTTCTCGTCGCAATAGACAAGGCGAATTGGCCTCGCCGGACCCGTCACCGGCGACGAAGAAGGAGTCGCCGACGGTGAGAAATCGGCGGGATTGTCCCTTCTTCGACTGAAAAAGTTTATCATCTTCTTCAAGTTCTTTCTTAGGTGCCTGACTTGTGTTGAGAACCGGCAAATTCAAAAGGAGCGGATGTTTAAACTTGGAGAGAAAGACCGTGAAATGACATTTTTAACCCTCTATGTGTTCTGACGGAACCCTTAAAGCTCTATCCACGCCAGGACCTCCTGGTCATTTGCATCCTAACATAGTTTTTGCTGTCTCGTTCAAAAGGTCGAAATCTCAGCGGCAAAATTCACAGCCTTGCGGCACGAGAAATCCGTAAGATGGACTAAATTTAAGTTTAATTCATCTTTTAAGTATGTGTTTCTCTTTTTTAATTTGAAAGAATGAATTAGGATAAAGTAAGCTGAAAGTCAATTTCTCTAAATTAGGAAAGGTTGTGAAATAATGAAAGTATTTGTAATTAAAGCTTGTGAAAATTAGTGATAAATTTTAGGTTTAATTATGTACTAAGTTTTTAATAAATTTGAAAAAAATGTAATTTAGTTTTTAATAAATTGTTGAGATTGAATGTTTGATATTTTAAAATTTTTCCATTGAGTTCATTCAATTAAATATTTTTATTAATACTGTAATACAGTAATTATCTTACACTCTCACTTTCCTTAAATATCTTCACATAGTCGTATATTATCACTTAATATTTTGTTAGAAACTTTTATATTTATATCTTTTTCAAATTATATAATTTTGTAATTTGTTAATTTTTGTAATCTCATATTTTTTTTTAGCTTTTTAATTTTATAATTTTAAAATTCTAAACATGAATAACCTTGTAATATTATTTTCAAATTTAGCGCCTTAACATCTTTTATTCAAATTTACTTTTATCTATCCGAAATATGGTCACGGTTTTCTTATGAAATACAGTAAAATATTTATTAATAAATAAAAAATATTAAAAAGAAGAAGAATAATGTAGAAAAGAGAAAAAAAAAAGAAAATAGGATAAATAAGAGGTAATGGTGACAAAAATATGACAAAGAGATGAAGAAAAAATAAGAAAATGAAAAAATATATAAAAAAATGGTGTCAGAATATCGATATCTTATTTAATAAAAAAAAATGATTTTTGGATATCAGGTGATTCGAAAGCTCTTTACGTACCATATTCATAATGTAATCTCTAACTCAACTTTAATAAATCTTCATCGCTCTTTGTTAATAATAACTAATTTAAAATTAATTTTCTAAATAATGCACAGTTAGACTTTTCTTGACAGAAAGAAGATATGTAAATTTGGTATTTTCTACGCAATATATTGGGTACGATTGACCTGGTCTGGTTTTCTCGTATGCATCTGCTTCAAATAATCAAACTCATTCAGATCCAATATCATCATCAACTTCATGTCCCCATCTACTCATTCAAAACTAATATATTAAAAACATCTCCTTCTCTCATCCGGTACAAAAGAAAAAAACGAATATAGATCGGGCACCTTATTTGTAATTAAAAAAAAACACAAATTAACCAAAATTCTAAAATAAGAGAACTATTGTAATTAAAAAAATATCAAATCATATTCATAATACAACTAGTTACAGACAGCACATTTGCCTCTTAGTTATTCTGGATTCATTTGTTTCCTTTTAGCATAAATAGGTGACTCGAGCACAGTTAGAATATGATTCTCTGAGAGATTCTCAAGATTCAAGATGAACTTGTAGGTCAAATTTAACTAACTGAAACATAATGTACAGAATCTCTTCGTTTCTCAACATGACGCAGTTATTCACAACACCACGCAGTTCCTCTCTCCCATCCAAGAGCCTTTTAGAAAAAGGAAAAAAAAAAAGGAAGAAGAAGGAAATCAATCAAAGAAAATTTTTCTATATGTGATTAATTTCCCTCTCAAGAAATTTGGTAAAAAAAAGAGGTAAATTAGTCAGAGCCACAAGGCACCAGCATCCTTCAATATGGGAACCAATTCACCTGATATATGAGTGGCCATGACACGTTCCAACCCTCCGAAGAGTTTGCCGGCAAGGAACACCGCCGGAAACTGGAGTGTTTCTGCGGTGTGGGGGGAGAGGTGGCGAGCAACGGCAGCTTCGTGGTCCTCGTGAACCTCGTAAACGGGAGGGTTGACTCCAAGGCCTTGTAACAACCTTTTGACCACGTGGCACATGCAGCAGTCCCGTCTCCCAATGATGACGACGGCGTTTTCTGAAACCACTGTGGCCACACTGGCTGGATCAGCACCATTGGATTCCACGGTCCCTCCAGCGTGTGACTGGTCACGTCCGCCGCCGGCAGGGATGCAAGTTCTGTAGGGAATGGCTTGGTGCATGGTAGAGAGAGAAAAGAGAAAGAGAGAAAGGTGTGGAAGAGGGAGGAGTAAAGGAGGACAGAGATGGAAATATAAAGAAAGTGAAGGGAGGGGGACTGTAACGTCAACGGCAGTTACATAATTGTACGTCACCGCTGTTGCGGGTGACGCGCTATTACGTCACCAACGCGGTCAACACATTCGGGGAAGTTACATCCATGACATGATGAAATGCTGAGATGCTTCTCTCCAATGTTTTATGTTTTGTTTTGTCCCGATAAATCAGTTACCTTTCTTTCTTACTAACTTCTTCTCATTTTGTATATCACTGCTTAACTTCCTTCTTTGCATAGACAACTTATTACGTGTTAATAATTCAATGTTTTATATTATCAATTTATATATCAATAATTTATTTAGGTGAAATGAATAGACATATACGTTGGAGTAATAATGTATATATCCATGGATAATGGTACAGATATTTTGTTTTTTGTAAATTTATTAGACATTTTTAATGATAGTGGAGGCTTCATACTAGTAGGAAAAAAATTAACATTTTATAAATAATTTTATTAGAGAAAATTGTGTAAATATAATTGTTTTTATTAATTGTTGTAATTATTTAATAATTAAAACTTTTATATCACTTTAACTTCTTTTATATTTATGAGTTTTGTTATGTTACAGAGTAACAACAGTAACATGTTATGTTATTTTATTTGTATAACGTTTTTATTGTTATTTATATTTTGTGTTTTGTCTTATACTTTTAAATAAGGTTATCTTATATATACTATCGTGAATTTTCACATCTTAACTATATCACACCTTAAAATACATAAATTATATAAATTATTTCTCATCACATCATAATTTTTTTTTAATTTTATATTTTTCTTTCTTTCCATACAAAATGTTGGAGAATTAAATAATACAAGAATAACGATGAGTGGGTTTTAGGTGGAAGAAAGTGTGGTCAATGAGGAGAAAAGATAAGAAAGATAAAATAATATTTACTAAAATGACCCTCTCTGCATCCCCGTGATTAGCACCTATGTGGAAATGTCATCTTAATTGGTATTGATCTTTGTCTATGTGATTTTGGAAACAATGTTGCACATATATAAAAAATAGATGGATGCAACACAAAAGATAAATTCACATGATCCTATGCTGTGATAGTAAGGTTAAAGAACTGTGATCACTGTCCCAAGCGGGAAGAATTTTCAAATATGGAAAAGGTTGGGTTTAACAAATCCATCACAGTTCAATTACAAAAAATCAGTTTAGGTTTGATAAAGTTTATGTATCTTTCTTATCAATTATAAATGATATGGAACATGTTAAAATTAGAAGAAGGTGGTGTGGTCTACTTGCATTGGCAAATTATTGAATTGATTTTGGACAAATAAAACATCCAGCTATGGATAAAGGTTATCTAAGATTGTTTTTCTAGATCCTATTTTAGCTTTTTATAACATTTGTCGTATTTCTAGACAAATATGTTTTTAAAGAAGTTAAAAAAGTTGTCTTTAGAGCACAATTTATTTGAAATAAATCTTGCAGACAAATACAATTGTCTATTTTAATCTTTTAAGATATATAAAATTTAGTAGATTTTAATAATTATACTATTTTGATGAAAATGCAGTAATTTTTCCCACATAAACATAACAAGTACACGTATAAAAAAAATAAAACTTTATATATATATATATATATTGAAAAAAATCCATCAAGAATCACTTTATTAATAGAGAAATAAAATAAATACAAAAAAATACATAGACAACACATTCATACATCGATTGCACTCACACTCTCCAAAGCAATAAATTTAACCCAAACTCACAACGCTCTTATTATAAGAGCATTAACAAATAAGAAGAGTCAAAAATAAGCTTGAAGTATCTTTGACTCAGAGCAAGAAATATCATGGACTTAAAGTCCATTATATAGTCACTAACACTTATTTTTTAGTTATTCTAAGTGATGTAGGACTTTTCAAGATATATTATTTTTATTTGTCCAACAATATATATATATATATATATATATATATATAATTTTATTTTAATAATATTTTGAAGTTATTTTACATAATTTATAATAGTGAAAAAATTAAAAATTAAATTAATGAATAGCCGTAAGAAATCCACTCCTAATTAAAAGAAAAAATCACATTCTATGTATACTTAATGTATAAGTATTTAAAATATTATCCATTTTATTCCAACGTTAAAATATGACACACAATAAATAATATTTACTTATTCTATTTTCATATATTCAAAAATTATATAAAATAAAAAATAATATTTTCATACAAAATTATAAGATATCCTAATTAAAAAAAACAGACAGTTACGCTTGTATTTTCAACCGTAATTAGTTTGTTGAATTTTAAATCTTAACAGGCTGTACTTCGTGAGAAAATATCTTCCTGAACTGAAGGACAGCATTAGGTGACATGACTTCAAATAATTTTTTTTCATTTTAACAGAGAAACATTGATAAATATATTCAAACAATTTAATTACAAGTACCATTCTGTGGGCTCAATCCTCTGCTCGTATGAGTTTGCTGTGATTTATATTAATTTCATAATATTAAATAAATTTTTTATTGAACTGAGTTCTAAAAAGAAAAATAAATTCCATGTATAAAAATAAATTTGGTAATTTTCTTAGAAGGAAAGAGGCAAAATTAGATCATTTAGAGTTTCATTTTTCAACAATTTTTTTTCCTTTCAAATTTTGGTTCGGACAAAAAACTATGATCATTTGTTACATCTAATTAAATATATTTACGCTTCAACAAATATTTCTGTTTTATTTTGGCAGTTGTATTTTACTCACCCCGAAATCAGACACATATATAACGAGGAATATAACAAAGATTATGTTTGAACAGAATTAAAATCCAAAAAAGTAGAATATAAATATTTGTAAAGCATGCAGATTTTAATTCATTGAATTGAGAGAAAAATATGGTAAGTGGAATAATTAAAAAGTGATGAAATGATTGATGGTGGTGAAATCATATATTTTGGTGAGGGGAGCAATAATTTAGTAAAATATAGTTTTTTTCATTCAAATGGTAATTGCATAAACAGGGGTGACGTGGCACCGTCCAGAGACACATCTTGAGGGGCTGTAATATAATAGTGTATAAGAGTGAGAAGCATTGTTGTAGTGAGTGAGACACAGTAAAGGACGGTGCAGCGAAAACGACAACGTTGCGATGACGTCGTTATCCATTTGAAGGAACTCCATTGGCTGGCCACGTGCTTGTGGGAAGCACAACCATCTTCACCGTCCATATGTTCAGGAGCTGTCGTTTTTTCCAATCTGAGTGTTCCGAGTGAGCGAGTGTGGGTGGTTCAGTCCCACTACACGTTTTTCTTGAGTTTTTTCATTTTTTAATACAATAATAATATTATAAAATGGTCTCTCACAGGTGGTTGACTAGATAAGATTCATTTCTCATTCACAAAACATTAAATCAAACCCATCAATTACAACGTGTTATGGGGTCCTGAACTCAAACACTCTGTTACCCATCCACTTTTGTCATAAATTTTACTTTCTATTTCACTTTCTAAACTTTTGTTACCCATCAGTTTTTGTTTATTTTTTTCCCTCTAAATGAGATACATCCTTGGAGATGAATCTAACACAAAAAAGAAACATGCTGGATTAAGTCGTGTGTATAAACATTTTATTAGGTACATCGTGTTCTGTCGACGTCTTTTAATTCAGAATTGAACGTGATTTTTGTTTGGACTAGTTTGCACATGCACTTTATGTATACCTCTTTACCTTGTCCCATTCAATGTATATACACATCTTGCTGTTTGCGAATTAAGTGCGGGTTTAGAATTACAAAGTCATTTATACCGAGGTAGTGCTAGATTTAACAATAGAATTCAATTCTTCATATTTAAAAACGAAATGTATGTCTTTTCTTTTAATGAAGTTACGTGTTTTTTTTTTTCACACAGTTTCATGGTTAAAATTAAATCATCGAAAAGGTTAAGAATGATGGTAGAGAGGATTGTGGATAAGGTGTTTGACAGGTAAGTAATAGCATTTTGTGTAATGAGCTACTAGTCTTCAAAATATGTATATGCATCTCCATCATTATGACATTAAAATAAGCAAACAACCAATATTGGATGATGATGGTGGAGGTGGACAGTGATGCATTCAAAAGATTCTCATGGGAACAAGACCGTTCAGGTTTCTGGCAGATGTAATACAGTACTTCCGTAGTCACTGAGGTTAGAAACTTTAGGACACAAGGATTATTTTTTTTAAATTATACGATTATTCGAGTTATGAAGATATATTATTTTCTACGAATTCCAACAAAAAAAAAGCAATTTTTTTTTTCCAAAAAAGAAGGATACTTTGAATGCAGTGTTGGGTATTATTGAGCTTAGACAGCTTGTGAAGTATTAATATGTTATTGAATTCAACGTTGAGCATTGTTTTACCACCTAGAGACATTCACATTCTGTTTTTTCTAATTATAACTTGAAGGCAACTCAACTTTCGGATATTTCCTTGCAGGAGCAAAAGATTCCTATTTTATACACAATGGCAAAAATAAGCAAACACTAGATTTTCGGTATATTTATAATTTGTCAGAAAAAGGTAGTATTCTATTTTCCTTTTGTAATAAACACCCGCGCCCACCAAAAAGGAAAATAATGGAACCCGAAGCAACTAATATACATCTCTATTTAGTCTAAAGTAGATGCATATTAATTATTTATACCTATACCATTACATTGTGTGCATGTTACACGCCTATTGTGACCATTCCACCCTTCACTCTATACCACATTTATTTGAATATTCAAATTCAAAGAAAAAAAAATACAATAATTACGTATTGATTATTTTTGAACCTTCAAAGCTATACAATACAAGTGTAGAGTGTATGCATAAATATCCATTATTTTTTGACAATTGCAGAGTGAGAAATGCAAAGGTGGCACATAGCCAGCAATTGAAAAGCGTCGAAACAAAAGAAAACAAAATAAAATAAAATACGTCTATATATGGATTTCATGGTTTATGACTTATCTTCTCCATAGTCACTTTCGCCCCATGAAAGGTTAAAACCATGTACTCCATCAACTACCATAGTTTTTATTATATAGAATCTTGAGAGGGACCACACGATCCAGTATCCACATTATTCCACACTTCCTTTGTACGCAAAATTTGACTTTCCAATGGTTTTAGATGTGTATTGGGTAATCACTAAAATATTCACCAATCAATCGCCCACACAAATCATCTCCCACACACTCTCCACATTTTATGCACGTCATTTTAATGGACCCTTGCAACGTAAGTAGTGACGAAACTCTCACCTTATACGTCTAATATTTTACTACTCCAAACCCAAACTTATATAAATCATATATAATACCATTCCTATCACTATACACGTACTTTTCACGACTCTTTTTTATTCATTTATATAACAATGTTTTCTTTTCTCGTACTTCATTTGGCAAATTCAACAAGTAGAGAGAAATGTGTGAGATTATGAACTTCAACCAGATTCGTGTTCTATTGCTGTTTTAAATTTGAAACAAATAGATGTATTTTTTTTTTCATATTAAGAAAGTAGTAGTTGAGTTTACAAGTTGATTTGGTACCATGATATACTTCTTCTCCACTACTATATAGCTTATTTATAAATTATTTTATATTTTAGTGTCAGTTAAAAAATTGACCCGAAAAGAACTTTACTCTGTTGTCCTATTAGACAATTTGGTATAATTCTAATATCACCGAAAAGAGAAGGAGAAATGGTTTTCTCTTCCTTAGATATTTGTTATTTTATTTATTAAAACTTATATCCGTTACATTTATAAGTAAACCTGCTGATACTTCATCCGGTCTTCATTTTTAAAAGAATCAAATAAAAAGTTTGACTTGATCCTCTTTTCTAAAAACCAATCCATAAGGTTTCATGCATTAAATATTTCCTTATAAAATGTTTTAATCGGTAGCAGTAACCCTGTGAGTGAGACTTCTGATATGCTCACTGACTGAGACAAAATTTCTAATGTTAAAAGAAGTTTAGATAGATGATGGGCCTGTCCAATTGGAGCCTAAAAGCAGGTCATCCAAGGGGATTTCTTCCGGCATCCCCATGTTTTCTTCCTGCAACCCCACAGTCTTGATGAAATGACTTAGTTACCCTTGTTACAAATTTGCACTCCTAATTGCCTCCAAATTTGTATTATAGATTGTGCAATTCAAATGTAAATTTGTATTACGGATGGTATAATCTAAAATATCTTGTTCTATTAATTACAGAAGGGGTATAATTGGAATTTTAAAAAGTATGGGGTGGGAAAGAAAACATGGGGGTGCAGAAATAAATTATGGTCATCCAAACCAGAAAAAGCGGTCACTGGGTCTGATAGGGAAAAGTCCCTTTAATCATCTGGGATTTGTCATGTCATGACTGTCCAAACACATGTATGTTATAATGCTTTATAGCTTTGTTCCCACCAATAAAAGCACCTATACAACATAAAACCGAATACCACTTATTATTATATCCAAAAAGTGCCATGGCCAAGAAAAAGGACTTACCATTAGAGGGGTGTGGAATGCTGCAGAAGGAAAAAGAGAGAAAGCAAAATGCAAGTTCTTTGAGCATAATTATCTAGTTTAATTGTTACCATTTGAATTGAAGAATATATGTACAGAGTGTGCTCACAGAATGCAATTATATTTCTGATGAATTTTTGGCACTGCAAAACGAGAATGGATGATATAATATTGAGTCGCTTTCATTGAAGTCATGGTGGGTAGTGTCAGTACCTTAATCCCACTACCACTCTGAAATCTTTCTCCAGAGCCCCTTTTGTATACTTTTGGAAGTCAAAGTTACTTCCTTCTGCAAAATGGGCATGGGATAACAGTATATATAGCAACCAATGTAATAAATTAGATTTTTCATTATATGAACACAAACTTGTTTATCAGACATTTTGCATTACCATGATGAATCCATGACTAAAAGTGAGGTAATCAACCCTGGAGACAGATTATGAAATTGTCTCAGAAAATGCACTCAACAAAGACTGTGGGAGATTGATTAATTATTAGCCAAAAAAAAATGACTTATGTAGGAAGTAGATAGGTTTTGGTAATTAAAATAAATGGATTACATAATTTATTTATTTTTATATATTTCTCATACTTTAACAACCTTATCTCTCTAGCCTCTAAGAAGACATCTATATTTTAAAGGCCATAAATACTTTAGCATTTATGGTAAGAATGAGAAATTTGACTAGAGGTAAAAACATGAGGAAAAAAAGGGATATCAGTGCAACATTAATTACATGTGGTCCTGTATATCGAAAAAAAGATTAATGACATATGGTCCCAAGTCCCAACTGAAAGTTAAGAATGTCATTTTTTAGGAAGTAAATCACCTTTCTCATCTCTATGTTGTCCCAAAAATAACTTGACATGTGACATTTTTATTTTCTATACTATCTAACCCAACAGTTATGTTTTTACGAAGGTTTGGCACTTCGTGTTGTTGGCAATTAGAGATGTTGGAAGGTTTGCTGTTTTTGACCAGAATTGTTACGTTCACTTTCTTTTACTTTTCGTTTCATAAACTTTAAGGTAAGTAAATTATGTCACTTTAAAGTTGAAAGTGATGGCTTGAAGAAGCTCTGTAACCAAGACTTTATCTTATTGGAGTCAGATTTTTCATTTGTTACGACACAGAAAAGGAAAAAAGGTTTGGACTCGAAAATAAAAACTACTAAATATCATCAAACATCATAAGTGCAATTATATTTAAATAAAGTTTAACTAATATATTAAACCGATTTTTATATTTGGTCCATTTTTTTTTTTTACAAAGGCTCACTCAGAAAATTTCTAACAACACATACACAAAATGCTAGCGAGTTACATCAACAATGGCAAATTTAAGCATGCAGAATCGAAACTAACGAATCAGAATTCGTAAACTTACTAAAAACAAGAGAATCCAAAGCCAATATCTTAAGAAACTCATTTGGAAATGAGTTCGAAGGTATATAGAGAAAATAATGACGTATGGGGGAGACAGTAGATAATAAAAAGCCAGCTGGGCATGTTTTAATTAATATATTGAATTATTGAATATATGAAAGTAGACAAAATATTATTCAATACACATCAATAAGATGTTAACAAAAGTGGAAAAAAATATTTACGCGACCTTGTTCTAGAAGTTCATATTTTTGTCGTTTGGTTTTTCATTTGGGATTTGACTAAGTTTCCGTATTTCTTGTGCAACACGAGTGATTAACTTTGTTTCCAAGGAACACTAGTCTTCTATCGAATTTTGTCAAAACCAAAACCAAATTCGAAAAAAAAAAGATTATGGTTAATTAAAAAAAAAGGACATACATGAAAGTTATTCTGGTATGTTTCTGTTAGCATTTATAAGTTTACATATTGAAATCCATTAATAAATTTTATGAAATTAATTCTTTCGCCCAGTTTGAAATGACAATTATTGTTTGATCGTCATGTACAGTTTTAACATTTATTCACATCCTAATATGTAAAGAGAACAATAAAAAAAAAACACTATTATTAGTAATGAAATGAATGATCCAGTTTTAAATGAAACAATAAAGAGTTACTTCTCTTCAATATACAATTATTTTATGATAAAATTTTGTATAAACTTTTCTCACCTTTTCAATTTACATTAAAAAAAATTTAACTTTGGTTGCAATCAACCTAAATTAAAATAAGTAAATAAAATAAAAATTATACCATTACAAATAAAAAAACTAGTGCCAGTAAACAAGCCCCTAGGTGTTTAATACACACTAAAACTAGTTTAGAAGCACAAGTGTACCTTAAATTTAAAGAAAAAAAAACTAAAATTGTACTTCAACCCGTGCACCAATTTGGGGAAATAATTAAAATTAATTATTTAAAATAATATTTTGTAGCACAAATTCCTCAATTTAAAAAATGCAAATTTATATTTGAAAACAAGACCATTTTTAAATTAATAATCTTTAATTGCTTTTATAAGTGTTTTCATGCTAAATGGTAAGAAAATTTAGAGATGAAATAGTTCCAAGCATAAGGTTATACAATGAAATACTTCTGAGAAGTTTTAATTTACCAAGAGTATATTGCTTTCGGTATAAAATTTACATTTTTTGATATATCACTTGAGTTTGACCAATTCTACTTTCAAACACAATTTCATCAACCATTCTACGAGAAAAACTACTATCTAGTCAAATACCAGCACTGAAGATTTCCACAAATATACGAGATAAATTAATCAGAGTGATGTGTTTGGTCCATGGCTATGATCCACCTGTAACCAAAGACTTCCCTGTCACTAAAAAAGTGTTGTTTTTGGACTTTGAGAGGAAATAGGATTTTGACCCAATTAGCATTCCGCAACTTGGTTTTTTGCAGTGACCAGAAATCACTGACAAGTACCGGTTGAAGAAAGTTCCACTTACTGTTTCGAGACGTTTAAGGATGCATACCCTTTTCCATATGAAAGTTGAACATCTTGATAAAGATGTTTAATAAATACATTCAAAGGGTTGGATAAAGATGCATAGTATTACCACAATAGTTTTTACTCGAGTAGCATTCTCGTACAGGTCACATTGCCTATGCACAAACCATAAATACACAAGTACTTCAACTTTGGTCATAGCCAACATTAGGTAAAATTAACTAAATCAAGCAAACAACAATTTTCCTCGTCACTGAAATCCAAGGATATTATAACAAAGCACATAACCAGAGCAAAACAATGGACCAACTCTTCAGCTTATCAATTCCAGTGAGTCATATTAGCTGACACACATGATTCTAAGTTCAATACTGCAACACACCCTGCATAGAGTAGGAAGAATTATCCACAGACAGTGAAGCATTAGATGAACAATTACATCATGCATGGAAAAGATTCATAGATCAGTTACCTTTGTGCAGTTACTTCCAACCGCCTTGCTCTGCAGTGCCCTGCTGGGATGAAACTCATCTTCAACAATTCTAGTAAAGGAAGGTCCAGCATTCATTGGTAAAGTGATGGTAGAGGCATCAACCTCTTTGGTTGCAACATGTGTGTCCTCAGTCAATGAAAAACCAAAGAGTCTACAACTACTTTTACATGAGGAAACCAACTCTTGATTGTTTCTCAATGCTGACACAGAATTGTGTGACTGTGAACTCCCCAGCCGATTACGAACATCAAACATACCTAAAGAACTAGCCCTTTCTGGAGCTCGCCTAGAGAAAGCAAGATCATCAGATGGGGGAGATGCAAATGTTCTAGCTTTCACTTCAGATGCACATAAACCTTGGTACATCTTACTATGTTTCTTAGTATTATAATCACTGTTAGAAACTGGATTAACTGCTTGCTGGAACATTAACACGGATGATGGAGATGACACCTGTGAAGGTGTAACAGATGCATGCAAATGCGGAGCATTGTCATGCATCTGCACAGACCACCCATTTCTGGAGTTAAGCAACTGATAACCATCAAAATGTCCAAAGCGACCATTAGCTCGAGCCTCCTCTATTGACAGTGCTCTTCCATATGGTTGGCTTGGAAGAATTTCTTGACCTTGCAAGACCTTCTGGAACCGGAAAGATTCACTAAAGCCTGTGCCATTGCAGGAAAAATCAGATGCTGCATGCGGCATCCTGATGTTATTTCCTGTTGGAGGAATCCCAGGACAGTTTGGACCTATATAGTACCTCCCTAAGTCGTATAACCGAGGAGTCTGAGCATTAACACCATCAAAGGGAGGATTAACACCCAAAATTTCTTGACCTTGCAAGACCTTCCGGAACCTTAATGATTCCCCAAAGTCTGATGTTCCAATCCCATCTGCTGAGTAACAAATTATCAATGTTATTGCATCGAGAAACATGCCTCAATTATACTTGTCTTTCAAGAAAATTGGTCTAGTGACTTACTGGGAGAAGGAAATTCCATCTTCGTTGAAGTCATTCCAATCCTGGTCCTCTTCAAACCAGCTGCCATCATGTTGCTGGAACTTGAAGCAGAACCAGATGGCTCAATTTCCCATGGGGAAACCCTATTGTGCCTAGCAGCTTCCATGTCATCCCACCTTACCTGTATAAAACATTAAGAACAAATGGCTCAAATAAATTATATTCTACTATAGAAATGACTTTGCTTAACAAATCATAATCAACAATGGGGTAGTGACAGCGCAACCCGCGGTTGTGTCCATTATGAATGATGAGAACATTCAAATCTTTTGAGATCTAACAAATTGACATACAAAAAAAAAAAAAAAAAAGGAATACTCGAGATTTATGCAGAAACAAGTTTAAGAACAATATCAATCATTGACCTGCAATATACAGATATGTTGTTAGCAGTAGGCAGATGAAAATTAACGAACCACTCGAGTTATTAGTATTGAAAGACAAACCAACTTTGGCTGTGACGGATTCATATCAAACATGTATTCCACCACTAGGCATGGAACGCTAATGAAAATTTATATACCATAAAGAATGAATTATGGCTGAAAAAAGAGATAGTTAAATTATCATTTACAATTCAAATTTCAAAAGATAATTGTCAAGCTGATAGCCTGAACAAAGGCAGCACAATAAAAGGGCTGGGGGAGACTACTTAATACATTCATGAGTAATGTAAATAAATCTAAGTGTATTGTTTCTTCTAAAGTTGTCATTTATTAGAGAAAAATGTGTTCAAAGGCAGAACCATGGAAGTTCTTACATCCTGTAGAGCAATATCCATCCATGAAAGTTTTTACAAACCCAATTCATCCATGAAACAAATGTGTAATATCCATCAATAAAATGAAAATCATCAAATAAAGACAGATGGAACAATAAAGGAGTTGATATTAGTTTAAAGCTTCTTCAGGAAAAAGGTAACGAAACAAAAATAAGAAAACTGTCAGTTATGGAGAGGAAAATGAAATCAAATGTAGTACTTCTTCTACCTTGCTCACTCATATGTCCAAAACAAATGTGAAAAACTCAATAATGTAGACGTGCAGGACTAATGTAGTCTATAGAGAACCACCAGCCGAAAATCCCATGAGTATAGACTTAATACTTAGAGATGACAAAAAACATCACAATATTAAGCCTTAAAGCTAACAACACACAATCACGTGTACATGAACAATAACAAAATTAAAGAAAGACATAAGAGCAAAGCTGACATACCAGTAGGCATCTCCATTTTGATCCAGGCCATCTGACAGGATCAACATCACTGATTCCAGCAATTAATCCAGTAAATCTGTTCGATAGAAATTAGATCAAGACCAGCTATTGACAGGTAATCAATAAGTAGCATGATGAACTCGTATTATAGTTGATAATTTGACAAACCTCCGCTCTGCAGCATCTTCGGTTTCAAAACGCATCCTGAACCTCATTCCAACTAAATAAGAACAATCAAGACTCTTTAAGAATTTGTGAACAGGTATGATGAATTCTGAAGAGCTAAACCTGCAAAGGAAAAGCAAAAATTATGGAAGACATTCTTTAGAGAGATTGGAAGAAAACCGACAGAGAATGATAGAATCAGTAATTTTAAAGAAATAACATTCCTAAAGAATAGCTCCAGCCAAAACCTTTCAGTGCATGGAACAAGTGAACTGTTAGTTTTTACTTTAATCTTATTAAAAAATACAAAGGATGCATGGAAATTTTAAAGTATTAAAATATTCAATAACCAATAGGAATTTCAAGGAAATTAAATGCAGGTATTTTGTTTCTATTAAACCAAATCTCCTTTCTAGCACCTTAAAATAGAAGAGCTGAGGTGAATCGGGAAATTCACCATTAGATATTGTAATGAAACTCCATCCCAATCTAATACCAACATAAAACACTCCACAAATGCATATAGAACTGAAGTATTTACAGATTCCCTTGACTAGCTCCTGGGAAAAGTACAAGTGACTTGATAGAAAAATACCTTGGATTGTAGCAAACACTAAAAGCACATCTTGCAGATAATGCATTAACAACATCCATGAAAGTTCCAGGATTCAACTGCTGACCAGTAGGAACTGCAAAGGAACCAGAACCTTTCAACTGGGCTGCCCTACGAATCCCTAATCTCAGTTCTCCATCGTCGCCCCTAATATATATTATAAAATGTTAGTTGTGGCTAGGAATACAAGTTCATATTAGATACAAATTCAGGTCATGATACCTAAGAAACAACACAGCATCTCCAGAAACAAGCTTCTTTTTGTTCACAAATGCACTCCACCCAGTAGTTAGCAAATGCCTGCGTGGCTGGCCTGTTCATTTGCATAATGATAAAAAATAAAAACCCCAACTGAAAAGTGTTCAACATGCTATGCACACTAGTATGTTAACAAGTGACATACCCCTGTATATATGACGAAACCTCCATTCCAGGCCATGAAGATCCTTAGCCACGAGCTCCTGTGAAGGTCTCTGTTGACTGTAATCCTAAAAATAACAGTAGAGTACAAAATCAAAATGCTACCACAAAATACATACAAAAACAAGCTGCAAAACTCTTGGGCACAAACAATGCATTGTAATTCGTAATTACCAGAGGAGGAAAGCAATCTTCAGCCGCTCGGCGAGGCACTGAAAATCCACCATGAGTGCTGGTGTCTGAAGCTGTGAGAGTCTTGCAGAACATATGGGGAGTTGTTGACTTCACCATAGCTTCAGTGTCCTCCTCTTCCCCGTCAGCTTCAATTTCGCCTTCACGCAAACTTTGCTCCACTTGCTGTAACGAAATGCCGAGTTCAAGCATAATTAAAATTAAAATCAGCCAATAAAGACACTCCATTCGCTTAATAATAAAATAACACCATATCTTATCATAACAAAAGGGCCAGTAACATGGACTCGGAAGTAAAGCAAAACAGAACAATGTGTTAACCACATAGTGTGCTTTTTCCTCCCTTGGCTTCCAGAGCTATGACATTTTACTCAATCAAACAAAATCACCATAACTAGCTTGCTTAGTCAAATTTTATCTGACCCGAAAGACTGGGACAGATTGAGATGCCTTTCTTTCTGCAAGCTTCCCAGACCCAAACTGCACCTAAGTAAAATTAACATCATAAAGAAACCTCACCTCACTTTCAGGAACCAACAACACTTGGCAATATACTTCATCGCTCCCTTCCTCTGCCTGCCCAGAAAAAAGCACCATATTTCATTAAAATATGTGTAAAACAAAAAACAGACCACCCCATATTTCCCTTTTTCAGATGACTCATCCAAAGGAACCAAAACCAGAGAGAAAACTAAAGGGGTTGCTCCTTCATTCGTAAATCGTTGAACTAGACAAGGAAAAACATCGACTTTATCAGCAAGCAGACAAACAGAAACGCAGATAGAAACCCCCATAAAGAAACCAAATTCAAGAAAAGGGAAAAAGGAACAAAAACTCCTTAGCCGACACATTGGTTTTGTTTTGTCCGATGAAGGGTAAAAAAGTGACGAACCGAAGCACACACTTACATGGAGCTTGACATCAAGAACACGACAGAACACATGGGGTGGGATATCATAAGCAGTGACCGGAAAATCCTGAACATGCTCAAAGTGTCCCTGTGGCAAGTACACAACAACACTTCCTTTCTTGGGCAGAGAGATCAAAGGACCCGCACACGCGTGCCACAGTTCCAAGCAGACGGAAGAAGGAGGAGGAGGCGGAGGAGGAGGAGGACCAACGAGGGTTGAAGCAGAAGTGCTTATCCCCGAGTGAGAAGAAGAAGACGAAGCAGCAGAAGAAGAAGAAGCAGATAATGGAGCTTCATCATCCTCGGTGGTGTTCAGATCGATCAACCCCATAGGAAGAAAGCGGTGTTTGCAATGTTAAGAAATGTAAGAAGTGAAGGGGAGGAGGGGGAGATTTCAATGAATGGTCTCATGCCTGCTGCAGCATTTTCAGAGAGCGTGAGGTGTAGTTGAGTAACTTTGGCATTGCTAAAAGAGGGTGTGACCCAATACTCCAAAAAGAAAGAGACCCTCTTTCTCTGTCCTCTCTCTCTCTTTCTTTCTCTCTCACTACCCTTTTATGAGTTATCACTCTCTCTGCTATTTTGTTTCTTTTTGGGGTTCTTTTCTTTTACTTTATGTTTTGGCTGGGATGGGAGGTGTGTGTATTTTGGGGTAGCATCAAATCAAGCTTTCAGTGAGATTTAAGTTGGAGTGATATAAAAATGGGAGATTTGCATCCCCATTTGTTTTATTTTATGTGTTTTTTGCCCGTTGTTCTGTGGGGTGAAGCAGGAGCAGTGGTGCAGTTGCCGCTGCTGCAATGCAATGCTATGCTATGCTGAGACTGTTGGGTGTGATGTGTGGCAGAGAGATAGAGAGAGAAAGAGAAAGAGAAAGAAACAAGGCTAGAAGAAGAAAGACTGTAGTAGTGGTAGTGGGTGAGTTTGTGAGGTTATGTGTGGGTTAAAGGGCAATAAAATATGGGAAGTGAATAAAAAGTATTTAAGAGTGTACGGCATCCCTGTATTTCCGGGCGGATGTCTATTCTGTCCTCTTCTACTTCACCAAATCTCACACCTATCCCTCTCTCTCTCTCTCTCTGCTTAATCTTCTTCACTCTTCAATTTCTCACTCTCCAATCCCTCCCTCTCTTTCAAGACCCCACTATTTTCCCTTATGCAAACCCATTTACTTCCACATCATATCTCACAACTTATATACATCACATGATGCCATCATAAAACATACAACAATCTCATTCTATGAACTTACACTGTTATTGATATAAAATATTTTTCAAGAATTTTGTCAAAATAAAATGAGCATTCGATGTCTCTCCCAGCCGTGATTCTGCATGTTAAAATGACTATTATACAACTCAATAGTTCTACACTCAAATGATTCATGTGATAGCATAAACATGATTTTGTGATTTAAATAAATGTACTATAATTTATTGCAAAAACTTTGTAAGAGATATATTAAAAAAATATTTGAGGAAATAGTTGGTTTAGTAAAATAGTGGCATGAATGTTTTTAGAGATAATTATGTCTTAGTTCCTCAATTTCTTTGTAAAGAGTTAGAATTAGTCTTTTTTGAAATTTTAGTTAAATTTAATTTTTTACTTTATATAAATACATGATTTTTTTTTTATTTACGTGACATTTCAAATATATGTGTCTCGTTTAATACTAAAACAAACATTGTTTAGAGGTCTCTTGTCTCTGTTGAGAGGTCCCCTGGTCACTTGTTGAGAGTTTCCTAAACTCTTAGGTCTCTGGTCACCTACTGAAAGCTCCCTAATGTGTGCTGAGAGGTCCTGGTCAGTTACTGAGAGATTCCTAGTCACTTGCTAAGAGGTCCCTAATCATTTGCTACGAGATCCTTAGTCACTTGTTGAAAGGTCTCTAGTCACTTGTTGAGAGGTCCATGGTCACTTGTCGAGAGGTCCCTAGTCTCTGTTCAGAGGTCCCTCGTCACTTGCTGAAATGTCACTGGTCTCTACTGAAAAGTTCATGGTCACTTGTTGAGAGGTCTGTGGTCACTTACTGAGATGTCACTTGCTAAAAGGTCCACAGTCCTTTTTTAGACGTCCCTGGTATTTGCTGAGAGGTCTCCGGTCACTTGCTGAGAGATATCTGTTTATGCTGAGATGTTCCTAATCTTTGTTGATTGGTCCTACGTCTCAGTGAGAGGTCCTAGGCCACTTGCTGAGAAGTCCCTGATCACTTGCGAGATGTCTCTGATGACTTGTTAAGAGGTTTGTAGTCTATGCTGAGTTGATCACTTCCATAGATCATTGTTTACTTGTTGAGAGGTCCTTGGTCACTTGCTGAAAAATTCTTAATCACTTACAAAGAGATCTTTGATCACTTGCTAAAAAATTTCTAATCACGGTGATTGATTTATGGTGAGAAATCATTAGTCACTTTCTTACAAGTCCCTATTACTATAATGTTAGTATTACTAAATTTGTGATTGACTGTAATCATGAACCTTAACTCGTATTTTATACCAACTAAGTATAACAACTTTAAATATTAATAAATTTCATAATTAAAACTGTAAGAAAAAAAATATTTCATAAAACAAAATTATATCGACAACTTTCACTAATTGTACTAAACCACATCTTCTTTAATTGAATTTTTACAAATAATATTATAGAAATTGAATTTGAAAACAAACTAAAAATAATAACGAATATAAAGTTTGTTTTTTAAAAATATTCAAATTATGAGTGGTTGTTCATTAAGATAAGGCATTTGAATTAAATATAAAAATTGTATTAAATTATTTAAACTTAAAAAAAAATATATATTTCTTTGGAATTAATTTGAATCGGTTTTACAGTCTTATTTTATAATTTTTTATCAATATATGTATTGAACCTCTCTTTTTTGTTTGTAATTATATAACGCTCTCATATTATGATGAACAGTTTAAGACAAATTAAAATAAAATATAAAAACAGAACGAATATTTACACTTATAATAGAGAAATCAAATACCAAACTCGTAAAATATCTTATCATAAGTCTAACAAAACTCACGTAGACCTGTATAATATTATACAAAATTTGAAATATAAATATTAAAATTAATTTTTCTATTTTGATTTCTTACTATGATTTCTTAATTTACTTTAGTTTTTTTCTTCATCAAAAACAATAATTTAACATTCACATCCCAAAAAACAGCTATCTTTTCCACATTATTCGTATGTTAACATACTATCTTAACTCTCTCTCACAAGTATATTGTCAGGAATCAAGTTGGACAAATTATATTCTTTTCCTTACGTATACACTTCTTGTGTATGAGTAAAATAATAAACAGTGTAAAATAATTTAAATAATTGTTTTCAATTTATTTTAAATAGTTTTTAAAGTCTGAAAAAGCAAATAAAACCAAAACAGTTCATTATAAAATATTCAAATTAATAAAAAAATAATTTTAATTAGTTATCAATTTTCTAAATCAGTTTAAAGTTACTTTTGCATTGATTGAAATTCTTAACCGACTTAATGCAAATAAAAGAAAAATGTAACGAGAGGGTATAATAAACTAATATTTTCTTTTAGAAACTAAATATAAATATGGAGTAGCAAATTAACCCACCACATTGGTGGTGATTGACACAGAATCTACTGACAGGTTGAATAATTTAATTCATTCCGTATTACCTCGAATCTAACCAAATTTTATCATTGAGTACATACATATGCGTGCTATTAAAAAAAAGTTACTCTTAAGTGTAGACAGACAATAAAGGGAATACTTTGTGATTATATTATACAAACTAGAAGAAAGAGCATTTGAAAATAGAAGAAATAATAGATTGGATAAAATATGATATTGCTAAGTTGAAAGGGAGAAAATAATTTGGTAAAAAATAAGAGTGAGAGAGCATTGGTGTGGAATATTTGGGTGGTGTTGAGGGTGAATGATTACAGGTGCAAAAAATTGGTCCTATTTGGCATGCTTTGGTAGTTAATGTTGACAATTAACCAAAAAACAGAGACAAGTGAAAGACAAAGGGGTTTTTATATGGAAAGTTGCACAATGGTTTTAAGCATTCATCTTTTGGCTTTTGAAACGCCCACTTGCTTTGTCTGCTCAGGTTTTGACTTTGCCATTAGGGTCTTGTCATCATTATTAGCTGTTTTCTTAGACAAAAAGTAATGACAAAACCAGATCACTCTCCCTAACCAATTCTGCATCCACTAAATTAATCACCACCTTTATAAACCTTTCTACCCTTTCTTCCTTTTATTTTCGTATACCCTAGTTTACATGAATTTTCCTTTATTTTTTTTTTCAGTATTTTGAAATTTCACATCGATTCAATTTATGATATATAAGTAGATATTATTCTCATCTTATAAGTAGGTTTTGTAAAATTAAATTGGGTTTAAAGTTCACTTTTAATATGATATAGAGTCAAATTAAAAACTATCCTAACCAACTAATTTCTTGTCTCACGCACTATAAGATAAATATACCTTGACATCAGGAAGTATTGGAAGTCTTACATTAGAAATAAAACAAATTCATAATATATAAGTGGGTTCAATTCTCACTTTCCCGCTTTTAACATCTCCAACAAACCTTCTTTATTTTCTTCACTATTAATAAACAAATCCTCCAACATTTTCTTGTCTTATGTTTATCAATACCACGGTTCTTTTCTAAAACAACTGCAACAGGACAACATTATTAACATGCCGATGCTTCAAATCTCAGAAGGCTTGAGATAATTGTTGTGTCTTGGAAGCATTAGGTTAGAGAATTTGTTGTCTACTTCACTGAATCATGTTTGTTCAAAGAATTAGTTGCAGTCACCATTGATATAACTTGTTATTCAGATTTCTTCCACTACACGTATAACTTTTTTTGTCAAAATTGTGTGTGATTTAGCAAGGAATGTTTCCGTTATATGGTGAAAAAGAAAATGAAGAAAAGGATCAATTGAGAGAGAAATGGATGATTACCCATATCCACATGACACCATCAAGTGGTTATTGGAATACACAGATACCAAACATTAATTTCAAAAATTATTCCCCTTTTAGTGAAACACTTTATGACACTTGAGTTTTCAGCAAATCATCATCGCAAATAAATAACGGTAACCATGTAAAGAAGATGGTGGAGATGCAATATCATTTCGTAGGTGATAGAAAAAAATATATGGAAAATTTGTTTCAATAACTTCTCGTAGGTAAACCGTGAGAATTATTATTAAATACAAATGTAAAATAAAATAAATTAACGGTACTTAAAAAAAAATACCCACGTGTACATACATATATTATAATGTGCAATTAATACCTTTATACCATTCTTTTAATATACATAGCATTTGTCTGATTCGCGTGTGGAAAAATGATCTTTCAAGAAGAATCTATAAAAGAGTTTGAAAAAAAAAAAACAATACTTTAATCTAAACCAAATCAATCAATCAACCTACGCAACATACTTTTTAAATGATGTTTTATCGGCTGAACTTGAAAAGAAATACGTCTAATGTACGTAGTGTCTTCAAACACCTTTTTCAAGTGATTTGATGGTTTGGATTTTTTTTTTTTCTCGTTGTGAGCAATCTTAATACACTACGTTAATACCAAATCATTTATTCGGGAAAAAAAATGCAAATGTTTAATCATTTAAGATATATTCGTCACTAGTTTATATTTGAAGATTATAGCATTTTTAAATGAACCAATTCAAAGTAATTAGTCTAACACAGAAACTATATAAATTTATTCAACCACCATTGTATCTGAAACTTCTTAAAGTCAAACTTTTGAAAATAATTTCATATCCAAAAATGTAAGTAGGATTGTTTTGTGGGACGTGCTTTTGGTTTGATAGTAATTAGTAGGGCGTGCCTTAGTGACATGTCCACTACGTAAGAAAAACGACTTCTTAAACCCTAAAATGGTTTGACATTCTATATTAATATAAAGTTAGTGCAGTGTGTAAGATATTTCTTCTGTAAGATATTTAACTTAGTTTGTTGCATAACAAGATATTTTCTTTCGTGAAATCAGTGTATACTTTAAATATATTTTTATCTCATATCTATAAGTCGAAAAATGTTTCATTTTGTATATTTTAAAACTTATTACATTCACGTGGGATACTATAATTAAAATTGGCTAAATTAGTGTTCAATAATATATGTGACAATGTTACGTAAAAAAATAATAATGAAACAAATAAAGAATTAAATTATATTTTGTCGATAGAATTTTGAACTCGGGGAATCCATCTGATTGAATTATTAAATCTGGGGCATTATTATAAAGATTAAATGAATGATTAACATCCCTATCAATTAACATGTGAAAGAAAGTATGGATGAGATTTTTTTAAGGAAATAAAGTACGCATGATTATTCCTTAGGACAGGTACTTTTCTCTATGTTGATTATGTCATACTCTAAATAGCATGAACTCAGTGGAATAAATTGGGTTTTTTTAATTTATTTATTTTTTACTTTTTGTTTGACAATGCTAATGTTTAAAAGAAAGGAACGTGGGAATTGAATTTGGGAATGAAAAAAAGATTGATTTGAAAGATGAACATGAGCCCCATGTATTCGATTATTGATGAAATTATTGAAGAAGAGAGTTCCCCACCAGGCATTGATTAGTGGGGTTATTTTGAATTAAAATGTTGGATGATGAAGAAATGTTAGGATGTATGTATGGGAGCATGTGGAGATGGCATACAAGGGTTGTCATCATGGTTCTTTTTTGAGTCTGTCCCTAAACAAAGGGGTATATTTAATTATTATTGTTTATTGAGATATTATAAATATTTAATATTATATAAATGAAAAAAAGAAATAAAAAAAGAAAAATGTGAAGAGGCCCACACTGGTTGGGTGCAAGTTGTATGATATTACAATACATGAGGTGAGGAAACCCCACAGTGAGTTACAGTCTCTGGTTCCCATTCCCAACCACTCTTCACCATAATATGTATCTTCCAAAACCTCCTTCATTTTCTTATCTTACCCAAACACACATCACATGCCCTAGCCCAGGCCCACCACTACTCCTCACCTCACTCTAAGCTCCATTTTTAGATCTTTAGATCAACACCACAATTTTTAAATCAATTCTTTTTTTTTTATCAAGTAAAATTTATATTCCATTTATAATTTAATCATATGTTTAATAAATGCGAAATCTAAAATAGCAGTAAACAAAATAATTATTATTGTAATAAAAAAAGTTAAGAAAGTATTAGTATTCATAAAATAGATTATCAATTATGAAAATAAATTTAGCAGACATTTGTCAACGTTAATTATACCACTAAGTGGGTTCTTTAGCTTGTTTTATTTGTTGGGCAAAATTAACAATAGATATACATCACTGTCAATGCATACCGGGAATTGTAAAAATTATATAATAAACTACAATAATTAATAGATATACAGTTTATTTTACTTTTATCTCATTTTTTTCTCTGTTATACATTAACACTAATAAATGTGAGTTCATACATGCATTTGTTCGTACATGTTGTGTGCATAAATGTTAGTTAATTTCGTATATATGAATGATGATGTGTATGATATTATGTTTAATTTCACTAGTTTAGTATTATATGTTTATTTAGTTATTTTTTTATAACAACTGTAGTTCAAGAATAAGTAAACTCTATTATTCAAATAAAAGTCTAAATTAATTCTTAGTCCTTTTAAATGTTGATATGTTTTTTTTTAAATGTTAACTTTTATTGATTTTTACGTCTTGACTTATCATATATTGAATTATAAACAAGTTGTAGTCGACTCAACTCACAATATGTTAATGGGATAGTGAGTTGTCTCACTTAATAATGCTTTGTTCTTTTCATTTATTTTACATATTTATTGAAGTATAGTTAAGACAGATTGATTCTACTAATTTTGTCATAATAGTTCAATCAAAGTAGGTTTATCCAATTTATTTTTCTTATAATTGTACAATTAAAATAATCATTTATTTCACCAAATATTATTATAAAATCAATAGTTAAAATTTAAATTGATATCATACATAACTTTGACAAATAAACAAAATAAACATCTAAACATTCAAATATTATTAAACAATATTACAGAATTTCAAATATCAAATGATAAAAGACTAACAAAAAGTTATTATATATTTGTCTCAAATATGTTAAACTCATGAATTAAGTAAGTTATGTTCGGTTTGACTTACATTTAAAAGGAAAAAAATTATTTTTTTTAACTCTATTAGATCAAATTTATAATAAGTCAAATCAGTTTATTATTTGAAAATATCTCAAGTATATATATATAT
>Ga0214545_1001731_pt1 | contig 41374 bp, 21 predicted proteins | sample CNSS4metaG_FD_160064 | JGI IMG/M metagenome (GOLD analysis project Ga0214545, IMG submission 160064) | Root nodule microbial communities from cowpea collected in UCLA plant growth center, Los Angeles, California, USA - CNSS4 | ecosystem: Host-associated > Plants > Roots > Nodule | place: USA... | reverse complement strand
GGTGTGGTGTGGTGTGGTGTGGTGTGGTGGTTGGGAACGAAGAGCGAAGAGAATGCAAAGAGAATGAAGAAAGCACGAAGACGAAAAGGAGAAATGAGGGGGAAAACCCTGCTGAGAAAAATAAGGCGTACTACATCGGTTAAACTGGGGAACCGATGTAATATAACTGCTCTGTGCAGAAATTTTTTTTTTCTTAATTTTTTTTTAAAAAATGAGTATTACATCGGGTGTGTTGGGGAACCGATGTAATATAGTTCGCAGAAATTTCAAAAATGCCACCGCGCACTGTACTACATCGTTTTTCGTGTAACTGATGTAATATCTTGTTGTAATATACCATTTTTGCACTAGTGAACTAATAATTGCAGAACTTACAAATTGTCAATACATACATAAAAAATAATTTTATGAAACTAACCTTCACGATTTTGTCTAAGAAACAAGAGAAAAATAATTTGGTCTTACTAATGAACAAACATCGCAATACATGTGTGCTCTACTAGTGTTTATATTTCAAAGTTCAGTACTTGAAACACAACAACCACTTTGAACAAATATACCAAATTAAAGAAAAACTTATTCTAATTGTATTATCTATTATAATATCTAAACAAAAAAATTGAGTCTAATAATATAAGAAGTCGTATAATAAAAACTTAAAGTCTAATTTATTATATGCATACTTATATTAATAGACGCGTTAGATCTTAAAAGAATAAGGTACAACAATTTTTGTTTCCTAATTTACCCTCTAAGCTAACATATGATAACCATATCATATCTTCAAAAAATTAATGAAGATATCTTCCAAAAAAATAATTCAAATTTAACCTTAGTATTTATTTTTAATGAATGACTTCAAAAATGACCATAATTACACCAAAAAGACTAATTAAAACTTATCAAAATATTAAACTAGTAATATTTATAATACTGATAATAATAAAAATACTACTACTACTAATAATAATAATAATAATAATTAAAGTGAGATAAACAACTTAAATAAATTAATACTCACAATATTGGATGATGTAGCTTAGATGATGAACCAACTACACTAGTAGATTCAACTTATTTTGATGTTACGTCAACTCCTCCTATCTTGTAATCTTAAACTTCTAAAATAAATTAAAACCAAACATTATTAATATACACATGAACATACTCATCATTGATTTTAAAACCATCAAATGAAGTTATTGTGGTCTTTAACTAATTTTAAGGACAAATAAGTGGATTTAATAAACTTTAAAAGGCATCCAAATCCATGCTCTCAATACTACTAGAGGCCATTGTGGAAATGGAGGTGATCAACATATCTTTAACCATTTTTGATAGAATGGAAAAGTAGGGAGAATTTAATTTCCACCTAACCAAATTATCAAATTGGTTATTACCATCTCCAACAAATTCATTCAAATACATTTCATTCTTTCTATCTATGGAGTCAATTTCTCTAAAATGCATTTTAAAAGCATGATCTTTCCTAATATTTTGAAATTTCAATAATTGTTGATGTATTAGATTGAGAGACAAAGTCTATTACACCAACATGTGATTGCTTAGATCTGTGTTATTGCTCATCATGAGCTAATTTATATAAATAATACATTTTAAAACTATTTTGCATAGTTAATTCTACAACTTTGTTTGAATCATATTTATATATTTAATGAAATATCAAAATCACATATTCAAAATTGTAACAATGATATACAATGACACAAAAATAGTGATTGATGTTATCAACATTATTCCAATATTTGCCTCATGCCACAATTAATAGTGGCAAGATTCATAACTGCACAATGAATATTTGGCATTTGGAAAAATGCAAGATGTGTACTCACATCAAATAAGGTGGAAAAAGCTTTATTGACTACACAACTTTTTTTTAGAAACTAAATAAATGCTTGGACATGTTTCCAAATCATTAGTAGGAAGGTGAGTTGTGTACTCGCATCCAATAATGTGGAAAAATTTTTAGAGGCTTTACGAAAACTTTTTTATAAACTTAATAAACTTTTGGGCAGATTTCCAAATAATTAGTAATTGGGGGACTTTCATCCAAAAAGAACCATATAACTATATTCTTCATTTTTAAGTCCGTACAACGCAACTTGAAATTTTGTCAATAGATATAATATCATAAATATGAAATTTCACCTTGTGGGAACATTGGGACACAATAGTATTTTGCAATCACATTTTGAAAACTATATGTATTCTTTAAACTTAGGCGATCCTTATAATTAAAACCTTACAAATACAACAATATTCCCAATACTTGTTATTGATTTGTATTACTCTTTTAAACAATCACCTTCAATTAAGTTTAGTATTGGGCATAACATCTCAATGGAAAAATTGTTCATCATTTACTAATTTACTCATATTCTTAACCTTTTTAAATATGTAATAACCACATAATTAGACAATGCATTATTAATTATAAGTGTGGACACATTTCTATGTCCTCATCTCCTAGATATGTCTTTAACTTTTTTACCTATATTGTGTTTCTTTATGGGGAGGTATGATAAAAAAATAATTTTCCTTTTCTAATACCTTCGAACATTGTGTAGAAAGTGTGCAATGAGTGTGAATAGTTTATGTTTTGATTTATTGTCCAACAATATGTGGTGAGTACTACTTTAACACAATTTAACATAAAAGAAGACCTTTAACCTATTTTTTTTTTATCATATATCTAGATATTGTAAACCTTGATGAGAAAAGAAACAAAGGTTTTAATTGTATGCAAAAGTTCTTTAAACTCTCATCCTCCACCATCCTAAATGGTTGTGCATCTATAATGAAAAAAATAACAATGGTCTCTAGGAAAACTTGAGTATTATACTTTTTCAGTTGTAGGTGTTGGTTGGTTAGCTTGTTGTGTACCACCATTTTTGGCATTGGAAAATTATTGGTTGGATTTTCATATACAAACTTAATATTTAAAGGATTTTCATATACAATCACATGACTTAAACCTCATTTGGATGTTTATTTTCAAGGAGTGCACATGACCTAGAATTGGACTTTTAGGAACATACAAGGATTATATTTTTAAATTTTCTCTCCTAAAATTCTTGGCCATGCCTCTTACAAATAGGTCCTTGAGGATCTTTGTAAATCACTTGAATTTTGACTCAAAGTATCGTCAGTATAATGAATTTCTTTAAGACTCAAAAAGTTATTTTTCTTGACTCATATCTTGCTTCGTTCAATTTGGTGACCAGTGGCAGAGCCATGACGGGGCAAGCGAGGCCATTGCCCCCCTCCAACTTTTTTAACCTTTTTAAAATTATATATATTTAGAATAATTAAATTATATATATTTTTTAATTTTTTAAATTATAATTATCACTTTAAATTAAATAATAGTATACTGAAAATTAATGAAAATTAAATTAGATATTTTTTATTTCTTTTATAAAGTACAACATTTAATGGTAATAAATAGTACAATATAAAATTGAATATAATAAAATAAAATTGTTAAGATCATTTTTATTTTCTCTTCACATTATTTTTTGAGTTTTTTTCCGTATTGTACTCATCTCTCATCCTTACCTGATTTTTTCTTTCTTCTGTTATTGAATAGAAAAAAAGTTCAACAAAATTTTATTATTTCTGTCCTTATTTTTTTCATATCTTCTTTCATTCTTAAAGAAAAAAAAATTATCTTGTCTCACTTGGTAGTGCAATAATTGTTTAATATTTAGTCTTGTTTTTTTTTATCTCATTACCCTTTTGTATATCCATTTTTTATGAATATAGAAGAGCAAGTAATGTATTATGTGATTTTTTATAGAGGATTTTTAATTGTAACTCGATCATCATACTTTTTTTTTAGTAATTATGTCTCTCAATTTTTATTATATTATAATAAAAAAAATGGTCTTAAACTTGTTTTATAGATAGGTATATTGATAAAAAAAAATTCATTTTTTAAAATTGATAAAAAAAGAAGGGAAGATAAGAACAAGACAATAAGGTTGCTCATCGCATAAGCATAACAATGATGAAATGAAAATTTGTGATGACTTTTGAATTGATATGCACAAATTAGTAAAATGGAAAATGAATATTTTATATATAATATGATTATTTACATTAAACAAAAAATAGCTGAAAAATTTAGTTATGATTCAATTATTTGATAAGTTAAAAAATATGAAAAAACGAATAACAATAATTTAGATATGTGTATTTTCTGTTATAGTTATAACTATATTAAATTATGTATTAATTTTAAGTGAATGAGCGACAAAAATGTTAAATATATAAATTTTAAGTATATTATTTTGGCTCCTCCAGAAATCTTAGTCAAGATCCACTACTGCTGGTGACTACTATATTCATCCATTGGATTCCTTTGTGAGTGGCGTGGTTTCACTCACCAATCCTCATAAGTGTCTCTGTCCATTTTTTACTTAGTTTTTTTTTTCATCTTTGTCTATTCAATTTGGTGCCATGATTTGTCTTGTTTATTTGATTCATGATTATTTTGAAGCAACTTTCACACTTATATGATGCAAATGGATTAAATTCTTATTTAGTGGCAAAAGTCCTAGAGTATACTGTTACCCAATTTCTAAAATCAATTCATTATAAAACTTTCAAGTCATTCTTTGTTAAAATCTCATCACGTGCAATTTGATTCATATTAGATATCCTACCACACATATATGTATGAAGTAAATGAAAAAATTAAACAAGACCAATTATTTATTTAAAAATAACATGAGCACTTAACAAAGTTGATAATATCACTTAACTCAGTTGAGTAGACTATTAGAATTAAGTTCTTTAAGTCATAATTCTTAATCCTTAAGAAATAAATAATATATAAAATAGTTTCACCCTATAATCAATGTAAGATTTTTTTTTCTTTTACCCTAAAATAGATATATTTTCATTGCAAAAGAATTGTATATGTCGTGCCTGGACTTTAAGAAAAGAAAATAAAAAAGTATGAAGATAATTACAAAGAAAACTACTACTATATGAACAATACATGAAAATAAATAAAAGATGATATAGAGAAATGAAAATATGGAAGACAAAAAGAAATTTGACCTTGTTTCAAACTTGAATTATGATCTAAAGTCTCAATTACTTAATTAAGCAAATGCTTTGCTTGAATGAAAATCTTTTATTTCAATCTAGACTTGGTATCTTGTTTTACTAAAACCATCTAACTTTACTTGAGAGGAAAATCTTAAAAAAATAAAAATAAAAAAAGGTCAAATTACTTTTTTGTCCTTATATTTGTCACATAGTGTCAATTTGGTCTTTATGTTTTTTTCTGTCTCAATTTGGTCCTTGTTTTTAAAAAAAGTAATTTAATTTGGTCCTTACCGTTAATTTGACCAAACAATGTAGTCAACGCCATGTGTCCATTTTTTTTTAATTTTTAAATTTTTTACACATGTCACTTCATAGTTGTGTCATGTGTCAAAATGATTCAATTTAATCTCTTTATTTCTTTTTAGTTTCAATTTAGTCCCAATTTTTGTAAAAAAGAAGCATTATTGTCTCTCCTTAAATTGAGACTCAATTTACTTTTTGTACAAATCTTATGGTGATATTTGTACTAAAATTAACGTTTTTATTAAATATTTCTAGAAATATTTTTAAATTAATTTTAAATTCTATACAAAACTTTAAATTTTGGCTTTGTTTTGATTGAACTTGAAATTTAATCCCTAAACTTATGTCTGACAAGTTATTTGATTTTTGATTTTTAATTTTCACTAATTTTGTATAATATAGTACACTTGATGCCTTTATACATGATGACAAAATGGTTAATTATTGAAATTAGGTTTGTGGTTTAACTTTGTTTAATAATAAAACTAAAAACAAAAAGTTTGTTTAAAAATCAGAAATTGAAACGTGATGTTGACTTTAAAATTATTTGGTCAAAATTGACAGCAAAGACCAAATTAAATCATTTTTAAAAAACAAGGACCAAATTTAGACAAAGAAGAACTAAATGACCAATTTGGCACTATTTAACAAATATAAGGACTAAAAGAGTAATTTAACCAAATAAAAACATAAAAATTATAATAAAAATATAAAGAATTACATTTGAACAAGAAATTATTAAAATATATCATAAAATCATGATAACTATAAGTCATAAAAATTAAACCATCAATTTTATTATTTAAAGATAACACAATATAATAATTGGAATATATATAATATTAAAATAAGGGAAGTGTGAAACTCATTGTATAATATGACATCTAATTCTTTGCATTTCTTATGATGGGTCTAGTCAAGCCTCATTTTCTAATTTTATTACACTATCTTCCCCATTTAAGGCACACATTCATCATGCTTTAAATTATTATTATATTTAGGGAACAGATTTGCAATGACCAATTAAAATGAGACACATAATAAATACACTGTTGAAATTTGTGAAATTGTATACATGACTCTTCCGATATAAATAATACTCCAATATGTTTGACTAATTTATAGCATCATGAAATATTTTAATTTTTTCCATGCCTACAATGTTATGGAATATATGGAAATCTATGCAATGATTGTTTGTTTCTAAATTTTAGAACATCATCATCAACACAGAATCTTGATTATTGTTTTCTCGTCACGGCCAAAAAAATGTACTTAAAAAGGATTTCTTATAAATAAATTAAGAAAATGCATAATTGGTCCTCAATTGAGGTAACATTATTTCAGATCTCAAGAATATGTTTCAAAAACTTCATTATAAAAAATAAAGAAAAAAAAAAAATAAAATATATAATTTATATATATATATATATATATATATATATATATAAATTAATTTTTATAAGTGTACATATATTAACGTTTTAAAAATCTCATTTTTTCTTTATTTATAAATTAATTTTAAATATATTTTTTTCTAATTTTCACGTCATAAAAGTGTTTATAGAAATAATTTATCGAAATTGCTTACTCTCCGAAATTAATATTTGAAAATATAATTTACGATTTATTTTAGTCTAAAATATACAAGTTTTTGTGATTTAAATGACAATATTGATAACTTTTCGAGAAATCTAGCGAAAAACAAAAATATTTAAGTAATAATATTAAATAATAATTAAATTTAAGAACTATGACATCATATAAATTATTTTTACATACTAATTTAACAAATGTTTACAATTATGTACGTAACCAATAAAATAATTTGGACTATTATCATATAAGAAGTTATTGCGCGCGCGGGTTAATTATATTAATGATCAAGACGAATATGAAGTATAGTATTAATCATATTGTTCCATATTCAAATATAAAATATATTGATTCTTTGAATTCGTACGAACGAATAAAATTTTCTATGTGAGTTCCCTGAGTTTAATTATTTAATACAAAATTGTCTTTTTCTTTTATTAAATTGAAGGTCACTTGAACATCACTTAATCACAACATCAAATCGAAAGTTAAATACTAAATCATAACGTAAATATGAAGGAATTTTAAGAAATTAAAATAAATTACTAGAAGAAGGATTACAGGTGTAAGGTTTTTGATTGGAGGAACATTAAAAGCATTTAGTATATATTTACCCTTTTGCAAACTCCCTCTTTTTGGCACGAGGAAACTTGAATTTGACTTTATGCATGTAAGAATATTGATATTGAGTTAAATGTTTTGGCTTAATTGTATTTTTAGTTTGTATTATAGTAATAACAATTTAATGTTTTTTTATTAATTTTTAATTTAATATGAATTTTATATTTTTAAGTTTTTTAATATAGTCTTTTTGTTAGATTACGTTTACATCATTTTTTATTTTTATTTTTTATAGATTTGGACAATACGCATCTATAATAAGTATTAACAGAAAAGAAAACTCATGGACCTAAGCTGATCTAACAAAACTAACCACATTAAATCTTTTTTAAAATGATTTAATGAGTTTCTTTTTTGTTAGATTAACGTCAATGCTATTTATTCCATTCTATTTTCGGGTTTGGACTGTATGTACAATAAATAAATATTAACATAAGTTAATTAATTGACGTTAATATTGATATAACGAAACTGACTATATCAAGTATTTTTAAAAATTATAAAATCCATAGTAAGTCAAATAAAACATATTAAATTATTTGTTAAAAAATATAACCACTAAAAATGTTATTAAACCTTTGTGATTTTAGAGAAATGAAACAAAAGTGAACCATTATCTCACGTAACAAAATGGGATAAGACCATTAACCACCAATTTTATTGAATGATGATGATGATGATGATTTTGAAACCAGAATGTTTAAATTCTCCAACCATGATATGTGAGCAACAACAAGAGGCAAAGAACAAAAAGAAAAGAAAAGAATTTGTCACTTTAGAAGGTAGATTAAGAGTTGACTTAATTTTAGAATGGCTTTTGTTGTTCGAGATATGTGATTATAATGCTTACTCATTTCCCACTTGAAGGTGGGTATGGTATCTCTCACTTTTTTTCCTTTTGTCTTTGAAATATAGTTTCCATCACCAAATTTAATTATCTCACTATTTTTCTTTTCTTTTCAGAATTTGCCATGTGATTTTAATCCCACTCTTCCCAAAATATACTACTTTCATCCTAAAATAATTAATATTCTCACTCTTATTGTATGTAGTTTGTTCTAAAATGATTAGATTCTTATTTTATAATGTATTGTTAATTATTATTTTTTATTTGTTCTCATAAATACTCTTAATAATTAATTAATAAAAAACTAATATTAATATAATCGATAATGAGACAATTATATATATATATATATATATATATATATATATATATATATATATATTTCTAAAAAATCTAGTCGAGTTGGCCACCATTGAAAAATAAGTCAGGAATTGCAACTCGTCTCGCTAAAAGGCAGGCTGGCAGGCTAGCTCATCATTTTTTTAATTATATATATATTTATTTGTAAATGAATATTTAAAGCATATTTAGTCATATAAATATTTTCTAACATGTTAATTCATCAATTAAAACTTTTAATTGGATAAATTATAATAATTATTACATTTATATTTAAAATTACTATATTATAACTTAATCTGTAAGTGTTAGTGATTTAAGTTATAATAGTGGTGCATATTTACATCTTTACAAAAATATAATATAAAAAATTTAATCTTTTTAATTTTTTTAATTAAAAAAAATAAAAATAAAAATGGACCAGTGGGCCGGGGATGGGTTGTTAGGTGGGTTGGGCCAAAATGGGCTGGCGGGTTGAAAATTTTAACTCGGTTGGTCCCATTTTGGCAGGGTGGCGGGCTGGCCCGCAGGCCTAGCCCACTTAGCCACCCATACTAACATGAAAAAAGGTAAACAAGGTGCTCAATCATTGGAATGATGTTGAAACTATGACTTGAAAGTGGCGAATAAGGTGTCGAAACCTTGGCGAGTGTCGAAACCCCTACTTGAAAGCGATGAACAAGGTGTCAAAACCTTGATGGGTGTCAAAACCTCAACTCAAAAATAGTAAAAAAGGTGTTGAAACCTTGGCGGGGTGGCGAAATCCTGACTCAAAAATGACGACCAAGGTGTTAAAACCTCAGTTGGGTGTCGAAAACCTGACTTGAAAGTGGTGAATAAGGTGTCGAAACCTTGGCGGGATGTTAAAACCCCGAATTAAAGCGACGGACAAAGTGTTAAAACTTTGGTGGGGTGTCAAAACTTTGACTAAAAAGTGGTGAACAAGGTGTCGAAACCCTAACTTGAAAGCGATGAACAAGTGTAGAAACCTTCGTGCAGGGATTAGGGTGTCAGAATCCCGATATGTAGAAGAATTAAGGTGTTAAAGCCTTGACTAAGTGAGAAACAAGGTGTGGAAACTTTGAGAAAGGGATCGGGGTGTCAAAACCCTGATGTGTAGGACAAATAAGATGTTGAAACCTTGGTGTAGGGATCAAAGTATCAAAACCTCGATATACGAGAGAAACAAAGCATCAGAACCTAAATGTAAGGATCATGGTGTCAAAATCCCAATATGAGAGAGAAAGAAGGCATCAAAATCTTGACGCAAGGATCAGGGTATCAAAACCCCGATGTGAAAGAGAAATAAAATGTCAGATCGTTGGTGCAGGGATAAGGGTGTCAGAACACCTGATACGCAAGAGAAAACCTAATCAATTAAAATTTTTAACTTGAAGGAGTAAGTCTTAATGTATGTCAATCTCTTTGTATTTCTTTTTTTAAGAAAATGAGTCAAGAATCATCTATATGAATGAATAAGGCTGCGATCCGGAAGAGAAATTTTTTATTTTTTCTTTGTTTTTATTTTAATGAAATTTTGATTTTTTTTTTGAAATATGGATTTGACCATCCCTAAGGAAAATGTATCTATCTGAAAGGATTCGATGACCATTAACTTGTAAAGGGTCTCACAATCTGAATGAGTAAAAATTACGTTTGATTTTTTTTTTTAATTTTGAATTTGACTTTTCTTTTTAACTATGAAATGTTTGAATTCAACAACTCCCAAGAAGAGGGTTTTAATTTAATAAAGAGAACAACGAGGTGTAGAAACCTCATGGAGAGTGTATCAACCTTATAGATGGAAGAATTGAGGTGCACCAACCTCGTGGGGGGGTGTACAAACCCTATGGTAAATTGATGATATATAGCTCATTCATCATATGAAGAGGATCATATTCCAGGGAATATCAAAGAACCTAAATTTATGTTTGTTTTGAATTTGTATATAAAAGGATTCTACAAGCATTCATATAAATGAATCACGATTCGATCCGATATATTTTTTCTTTTTCCTTTCTGAAAGATTGATGGACATAATGCATGATAATGTTGACACATGTTGTGATCCTATTTTTGAATTTGATAAATATATGTGAATAATGCTTGGTTATGTCCATCAAAACAAACATGTGTTATATCCTCAAATTTAGTGTGTTTTGTTTTGTGTTTTAGTTGTTTTATGGTTGTTTTGCCTCTAATATGTCTTTTAAGTATGTTAAATAAGTTAATAGGAAACATTTGTGGTGGAGGAAAACAAGCAAGAACTCAAGAAAGCATGATTCGATAAGAAAATATTGATTTTTAAGCAAATACCCGCGTCGAGCACCACTGAAAAACTGGGGTTGAGCGGTGGCGAACTGGGGCTAAGCACCACAAGGCTGAGCGATAACGTCATTGACATGTTAAAAAACGGGGTTTTAATTTTGTTTTTCGCGAAGGTTTGGATCATTCCTCATTTTGCACGATATAAAAACACTTTTGGGTGCTTGGAGATCCTCTTTGAGATTGATAGGGGTGTTGGGAAGCTCACTCACTCCTCCTTGGGCCTTCTCCTCCATTCATGGTTAGTTTTCCCCTTTTTGGGTTGGAGAAGAGATAGGTCACGATTGGAAGCTGGAGATGCGAATGTGAGGTACAATTGGAGCATGTAGTGGCAGGTAAGAACCCAGGGAGAGGGCTTGTATCTTCTCTTTGGTTTCCATTTCTTCCTTATCTCTTCTATTTGGAAACCTTGGGTTCTCCACCATGGAGAGTTAAACCTATGTGTTGAGATTAGATGTAATAAATTGAATCTTGTGCATTTTTGTGATGTTAATCCATATCCTTCTCCATTTATATGTTAGTATTTGATTTCCATGCTTAAAGCTTGCTTTGGTTTAGCCACCCATGCATGATTTGTGGTTCTTGAGGTGTTGGAAAATGTCTTTTGAACCTAGAACTTAAATTGAATGCCTAATGGAGCTTGTATTTAGGGATAGAACATGATTCATTAGTAATCTTAAGACTCTTGAACTTAATGCATGATTTCACTTGTTGAGGATTGAAACTTGATGAGTTATCATAGACTCAAAGTCACTAGGAATAGGATTTGAGTATTCTTGTGAGTTGATTTTGACATGAAAATATAATTGACATGTTTGGGAATGCATGCGAATGAAGTGAATGAAATCTAGTCTTGATATTTGTATATACTCTATCTTAAATTTTTGTTTCACACCAACTGTTTGATAAAAATACAAAAAGAGTTTCCTAGTATTTTTGTGAACTTTGTTGTCTAATTGAATTGTGAATTGCTAGAGTTGACATGTGTTGCACAAGTCCCTGTGGAGAGAATGATATAATTATTACTTGCTATGTGGGACCAATGCACTTACCGTTTTTCACTAACAAAGGGTCAATGTAGAAATTGGAGTTTAGGGTCTGTGTAGAAACTATGCTTAGGGGCCATGTGAGTTAGGCTTAAAGTAGGAAGGATTCAAGAAATTTGAGTTGAGCGGTGGTTGCATGTATGTATGACTTGGTATGTGTGTATGTGCCTTTTTTTTGTTTAGAAAAACATTTTTGAATGATATGAAATTTTCAATTGATTCTCATTTCATTGTTACCTTGGATGCATAGAATCATTTTGCTTTAACATTTTTTTCTTATTCTCTATTTTTTTTATTGAAATCAACTCTGTGGTCTAATTAGTTTGTTGAGAAACCCTTTTTTTGTATAATATCTTTTGAATCATTGTTTGAACAACATGCATGAAATTCCAAAGGATCTTGGAAGCATTAGGATGAGTGGTGATGACTGACTAAGACATTGCCCCAATTTGAAAGTTAAGGCATTGACTTTAGGACATAAAATATGTTTGACTTTTCCCAATTGTTAATGACATCAGAAGGTCGGTCGTAATGGCGAATTGCAAACTTGCCCCAAATGTGGGAGTCTAGATTGGTGCAAAAAATGGCATTGGGCTCGCCCTAGTTATTGATGGCTTGAAAAGGTTGAAAATGACAAGGACTTCACAAGCTTCTTCTAATGTGACTCGGTCAGTCAATTTGAGAATTTGCTTAGTCACAGGATGAATGTATGAAATGTATGGATGACAAACAACAGAATTGCCCCAGTTTAGGTTCAGAAACAAGGGAAATGCATGATGGTAGGAAAAGATTGGTTAGGATTTAGGTTGAAAGTGGAGTATATGGTAAGAAGCAAAGATGGAGTTCATAAAGAATGAAAGAGGGTGGCCCTTGTCTAATCGATGGGTGTTGCTAACTTTATAGCTTTTGAAACATATTTCAAGTCAAGTCATGATTGTTTTATTCTAAAAAAAATATTTTGATTCATGGTTTCACAAACTTGTTATTTTTTGTATTTGATGAGTGCGTATTTTTGCCCTCATTTAGTGTTTAATTCTGGGTATTTAATTGAACTTTTTTGTGCTTAAGGATTGATCTAATTAGGATTTGTGATTATTAGATTTATTGAGTACGTAAGTAAAAAATGGCATAAAATTTAGTTGCATAAAATATTATTGGATATTCTAACGTTTGTTAATGCATCTGAAATTTAATTTGGGTCATTAAAAGTTTGGATTTGAAATATTCAAAGTTACAAAATAAGTCCAAAATCGGAAAATTCTGGAAAAGAAATAGTCAGGAGCTAAATGCACCCCCAGTTTTTATTTACACACTCCTCCTACAAGTGGACCGCAAGAACCTGTTCTGCACCCCCAGTTTTTACTAAGTTGCACCCTTCCTACCACTTAAACTCCACTCAACCAGATTATGCCATATGGCAATCCCCACCTTTTAAACATGTCCAACCACATGATGACATGTGTCATCCTATCATTGCACAGTCAAAGGGTCAAATCTGGTCAAGCATTCAAAAGCTGGTCAAACAGTCAACTGTGGTCAAAGACTGGTCAAAGGAGAGGGTTTAACTGCAAGTATTGATATTTTTGGATTTTCAAGCAAATTTGGACCATAGGATTAAAAATGGCTTATAGAGAAAATTAATGCAAATATTATTTGTTAATAATTTATTAGATATATTTAAATAATTAATTTATTTAATTATATCATAAATTATTAACCAAACTATATTTGTAAATTAGTTTAGATCTCTCCAAATATTTTTGAATATTTATCTTTATCTTTATTTTAAAATATATTTGAGAGGTTTTAACAATCGAAAAGCCCAGTCCAAGTCCTATATAAAGAAACCAAGGGAGAAGTAGAAGGAAAGAGACTCCACACTTCGGAATTTAGGAACCCTTAGGGGGGCCTAATTTCTTTCTCTCCCCTTTCTTCTTCTATTTTTATTTTATTTTCTGTTTCATGGAGTGCTAAACTTCTTGGGTTGATTCTGTTGTAATTTCATTATGGATTCTGAGGTTAGAATGAAATAATTTCTTTGTTCTTTTTATTATTGTTGTGGTTTTCATTCATCTATGTCTTTTATCTTTGAATCACGTAAATTGTAATGATTTTAAATCTATATCCATGTTGATCATATGAGTCAAAGGGTTTTTTAAATCTAATTGAGACTTTACTTTGATTTTATTTAGAAACTTTCATGTGATTAAATGAGTTTTTACCAATAATTGAGATTTTACTTTGATTAAAGGTATTTACTCTAACGAAAATAATATGAGACTTTACTTTGATTAATTAAGATTTTTATTTGGTGAGGAGATAAAAGAATAAACATGATTAGGCATAGTAAAATTTGACTGAGACTGTACTTTGATTGAATTTACTGTGGATAATCTAAAAGTTCTCACTTTTAATTGAGACTGTACTTTGGTTAAAAGTGAGAACGCCAACAAATTAATTGAAACTTTACATTGATTAATTTGTAAATCTACAATAATAATTAATTGAGCAATAATCTTTAGATAACCAATGATGAATCTATTTTGAAAAAGTAATGGAATCAATCTATTTTCTTTACTATTATTTTTATCTCTTCTTATCTTTTCTATTTCTTTCTTGTTCATCTTAATCCTCCTATATTTTTATTATTTTATTTGACTAACTCTTTTGTATAGATTTTATAAGAACTATTTTGTTAAAAATCAATTTCGTGTTTGTTGGAAGACGACTTTGAGTTACTTTACCATTTCTATTTTCTTGACTACTATCTTAGCAATACTGAAGTCTTTATAGTTTAGTAGTATTAATTTGATCGCGTCAATGACAATTTATCAAATTTGGCGCCATTGCCGGGGAACAGGGTTAGAATTTTTATCATTTTAGTTCTTATTTTTTATTTTTATTTATTTTTAATTTTTTTTATCACTAACATTTTTTTTTCTAACATTTATTTTATTTTCTTTAGTTATTTATTTTTATTTTATTTTATTTTATTTTAAGCATAGTTTTTGTTTTGAGGAATTTTGTTGGGAAATTTGTGAAACTAGTTGGGAAAATCTTTGGCTAAGGAAAGATAAGGTACTTAAGTTGTCCATTGAGACGCACCTCTCTTTCCTGGAAGTCTATTCAACAAGCTTTCAACTTATTTCTTTTCAGAAAACCTCTTTCAAAAATGAAAAATAATTTTTCATACGAAAATAATCAACATTGTAGTTTTCAAATGGATTACAATTGCTATCCACAACAACCACGTTATTTTTGTAAGACCCGTGAAAATTAATTAATTAATAAATGTGGGTAGAAAGTACTTTGGTTGTGTGAAAGGACTAGCTCAAGTGGTTGAGAATACTTTGGTTGTGCGAAAGGACTTGGGTTCGAGTCTTATGTATGCCATTTGTGTGTTGTTTGAATTATTCTTGTTTTGTTTTGGGTATATAATTGTGACTATTGAGTGATATTATAGTCATAAGATTGTAATGGTTATTAAAAAATTTGAATTGGCATAATAGTTGTGTTTTGGCCTTATGGGTGAAGGGTCCCAGGTTCAAACCTTGAGGGACATAAAGTTGACTTTATTTTTGTTAAAACTAGGGTTGACTTGAATGTGAAAGGGCAGCGAGAACTCTAGCAGAGGGGTTGAAAAACCATAGTTAATATTGAATAAGATTGCACTGTTCTCAAATTGGATTTTTATGTAGTGTGATTTTTGGTATAATGTACACGGTAGAGGATTTGGGAATGGAATGTGGAGTGTAAAGTATTTTGGGTATGAAACAAGAATTTGAGGAGGGTTTTGGGTACTGATATTTTGATTTATGGTCAACTTCTGCGTTTTGAGGATACAAATGTGTTTAAAATATGTTTTTATAGTTTGATTGATGAATTGGAGATAATGAACATGATTGCATTGTGAATTGGTAATTATTTTGGTGTTGGTGGTGCTTGAGCAATGGCGAAACTCTGCAAGTTTCGCCCAAGCGACTCTTTCTTGCCTAGGCGAGAGTTGCAGGAGTTCATTCAGGGTTTAGGATCGTACAATTCGCTAAGGCGACCAAGGCTGGAGTTCATTCAGGGTTTAGTCTCGCTCAGGCGAGATTGGCTCGCCTAAGCGAGTTCGCGAGGAAGCTTGTACCATTTTGAGCGTGACTTCTCGCCCAGGCGAGAAGTTTTGAGTCTTGAGCGATGGATACTCTCGCCTAGGCAAGAATGGCTCGCCTAAGCGAGTTCACGAAGTAGTTTGACGTAAATCCTAAGTTTAATTCTCGTTCAGGCGAGGGCTGGGTGTTTTTGGGCGTAAGTATAACTCGCTCAGGCGAGAAGAGCTCGCCTAAGCGAGATGTGGTGGTGAAGTCACTGTTGAACACTCGCTCAGGCGAGGTGAGGCGGCTGAAGCGAGGCTGACGGGCTAGCCTGGGCGAGGAGCTCTAGCTTAAGCGAGTGTACTACGAGTTTGTGTTTGTGGGTGATGTATGGACTGTTTGTTTGTGAGTTTCTAAAGTATAGGAATTATATGCTTGCATTTGTGGTGTTTGGGCTTGATGGACTAAGTCCAATAAGGGTCTGGGATGTGATTGATGGTTGGACGCATGATGGGCATGGAACTGTGTAGTTTCCGTTGGCTGCTAAGTGGCGAGGAGTCCTTAGTATGGTGATTACATGCGTCGGACGCACGATGGGCAAGGAACTGTTATGTTCCTGTCGGTTGCTATTGGGCGATGAGTCCATAGTATGGTGATTGCGTGCATGCCGTGGTCCGAGCGAGTGCGGCTTGGATGGTTTACTATAGACGAGGAGTTTGTAGGGCAAGACTATGAGTAGGATAGGCTCGTAGGGTTGGACCACGAATGGGTTAGTTTCGTGGGAGCACAGTAAAGTCCCAAAACCTAGTACATGCATATGACTCATGAAGGACTATGAGATCAGGGATGGGTAATTTGAAAATAATGAAATACATTGGGAAGGTTAGCTTCTTTGGGAAGACTGATATATTTATTTTATGTTTTATGTATTTATATATATGTGCATAGCTCACCCTATCTCTGTGTGTGTGGCGATGATCGGATAATTTGTTATCTGGGAGTAGATGATTTGACAGGTGAGCCAGGAGATACTTAGAGACAGAGTGCAGGGGCTACCCGGGCTTTTGGAAAGGATTTTCATGTTAAGACTTTTGATGTAATTTTAATTATGTTGAATTTTGGTGGATTTTGTAATAATGAAATTTACGAACTTTTGAATTATGTTATAGTTAAAGTTTTGTTTTAATTTCCCGCGTTTTTAGGAAATGGACTTATAATAAATGTGATTTTATTTTCTTATTTTTATTTTATTATTTAAAACCGTAATATCCTATTGGGATGTTACAATTTTCAGCAACAAATTGTCACACCTACTTTTGCACCTGATATAAGTGGGTTAACTTTACGACAATTTAATGATCTATATCCTAGATCATCTTTTTTGGGATATGAGCAACAACTATATTCTGAGTGTCCACCTCAGCAACCATATGTTCCAAATAGTTTTCAGCAACAATATGTACCACCATAGCAAGTTGAAGCAACTAATGGACCATCCTACAGAGAAGTTATGATATTAATGGGTGAAGTTATATAGAAATTAGAGTCCATGGATGAAAGGTTGCGAGTTGATCAAAGATGCAGAAATATTGAGCAAAAGTGGTACGAAAATAAGTAAATATTGTATGATATGTTGAGGGATGCAAGTAAGAACAACTTCATAGAATTACTTGTAACTGTTAATACCACCCCTCAATCCCATCAGAGATTTCTTGAAAATCCAGATTTTAACGAACTTCGTCATGAAATCAAAGATATGCTTCTAAAGTTGGCCATCAGAGCTGAATAAATGTCTGAACATTTGAGTAAGCTAATGAATGATACAGTTAGAAAGGTCACTTTGGAAGATATGATGAATATGATGTCTGAAATGATGAAGATGAATCAGACGGATCAAAAAGAGATGATGAATGCCTCCACACAAAGCTTGCAAAATCAGTCTGAAAAACCAATAGCGGAATCACATCACATTGATATATCTACTGATGGATATAATGATTGTCATAGTAATATGTCTACTAATGGACATGTTAAGGATGTTGCTGAAGTTGATGAAAAAATTAAAGATTCTCACACAAACATATCTATTGATGGATATGTTAATGATGCTCAATGTGAATATAAAGTTGTACCCGTTGATGAGGATATGAGTACAAATGATCATTTTCAAGAGGAAAGTTGTGAGGATAATACAATAGAGGAACCAAGTGTAGTTGAAGAGCCAACAATATTCGAAGATGCAGTTGAAGCATCTACTATTGCAACTGACTTGGTTAATGATGAAGCAGTAGAGTCAACAACACCAAGTGGAAATTTTTTCTCAAAAGATGAGATTATGAGGATTACTGATGATCCGCTCAACCATCCAAATGCACCTGATGATGCTCAAGTTGAGTTCAAGCCACACACTCCACACATCAAGTTTGTTGATGTGAATGATGCAAATAAGTTTTCAATGGTTATCTTTGTTGACATGGCTATAGAAAAAGAGAAAGGTTGTTGCAACAGGTAAAAAGCTTAGATTAAAATTCTTTTGAAATCATTGTTGATAGAAAAGTTAAATTGCATGCATGTTTATTTTTTGTTTCTATTTTTAATTTTAAAAATATTAAAAAAAATTCAAAAATATGTGTTTTCATTTTTAGTATTCATAAAAATAAAAATGTAAAAATTAAAAAAGTGGTACAAGTTGATTTGTACTTTGTAAAATTAAAGAAAATAAATTTTGACATATGGCCAAATTGAGCCAGAAGTCACACGATTTTCCATCTCCTCCCCAAAATAAGTCCATCAAGGTGTAGGTAGGATTTTCCTTTTTCTGTTTTTTGTTTTTTTTTTCATTTAAAAAAATTGCGATTTCTTTTTGAGAAAATTGTGAAAGTATTAACTTTGTACTAAGTGAAACTTTTAAACAATATGTCTCATAAGAAATCCACCAAAAATATTTCCCTGCTTTCAATACAACATATTGACATTGGATTTTGGGATTTGATTCAATAATTAGGATGATCATAATTCTGGAAAAATAAAAGTCGTGTTGATATGAGTGGATTGTTTCTATAATTTGCTAATTGAGTTGATTTGAGAATTTCTTGATTAAATCTTTTGTGAAAGAGTTTGACCTTGTGAGTCTTGAGCCTTAATGTAAAGGATGGACCATTACATGTGCCACTCCTATTTTTCTTGAGTGACTTGCTCATGTTTTGTTTATACTCAAATGTTTAGCTTGATTATTTTGTTTTGCATCTTAGGTGAATATGCATGATTTGATATGACTGAGGCATTTCTTATTTTTAGCTACTTGGCCACATAAGCCCACCTTGATATTAATCCATTGGTATCCCCTTTGAGCTTTAAGCATCTTTTTCTTGTTTTAAGCCCATTGCATAACCTTGAAAAGAAAAAGACCATATTCTACCTTAGGAAGAAAGAATGAGCTAATGAATTGTGTTCAGGAATGGTTGAGGAATAAAGTGTGTGGGAGAGTACCTCACCCACAAATTTATAAAAATGGCAAAAGGAAAAATTGTTGATGAAAAAGTGTTGAAATAATTGCTTTCTAGAAAAAAAAATAGAGAGAGCAACAAAGCAATAAACGAAAAAGAGTTGTTTTTGAAATTAAGCTCCACTATTCTTCCTACATTACTATTTCAAAAACCCAAAAATCCTAAAATTTTTTCTACCTTTGCCTTGGCCCCGTTATAACCCGTGAAAACTCCTCATGATTTTTGATTGCATATTTTCTGAAAGTTTGTGAATATTAGAGTCTTATTAAGTATTAGGAATGTTTACTTGCATGGGTATTTTGAGTGAAAACACAAGCCAAAACACTTGAGAGAATAGAACTTGAGTGCTTTCTTTCATAATTGATTGTCTTGTGAATTCAAAAGATTAACGCAAGTGTGAAAAATAGAACTTTTCCGTTTGTATATGCATGATAACTTGATTTCTAGAGTATTGATTTGTCTCCAGTATGTTCATTCCTTTGATCTAGTATTGATGTGAAATAAAATACCTCAGAACAAGTTTTGGAAAGCTCAATTTTGCCCAGAAGTCCAAAAGGATAAGTGTGTGGTTATGATGAGTGCGTATTTTTACCCTCATTTAGTGTTTAATTATGGGTATTTAATTGAACTTTTTTGTGCTTAAGGATTGATTTAATTAGGATTTGTGATTATTGGATTTATTGAGTACGTAAGTACAAAATGGCGTAAAAATTGATTTTAGTTGCATAAAATATTATTGGATATTCTAACGTTTGTTAATGCAGCTGGAATTTAATTTGTGTCATTAAAAGTTTGGATTTGAAATATTCAAAGTTACAAAATAAGTCCAAAATCAGAAAATTCTGGAAAAGAAATAGTCAGGAGCTAAATGCACCCCCAATTTTTATTTACAGACTCCTCCTGCAAGTGGACCACAAAAACCTGTTCTGCACCCCCAATTTTTACTAAGTTGCACCTCTGCTACCACTTAAACTCCATTCAACCAGATTATGCCATGTGGCAATCCCCACCTTCTAAACTTGTCCAACCACATGATGACACATGTCATCCTATCATTGCACAGTCAAAGGGTCAAATCTGGTCAAGCATTCAAAAGCTGGTCAAATAGTCAACTCTGGTCAAAGACTGGTTAAAGGAGAGTGGTTTAACTGCAAATATTGATATTTTTGGATTTTCCAACAAATTTGGACTATAGGATTAAAAATGGCTTATTGAGAAAATTAATGCAAATATTATTTGTTAATAATTTATTAGATATATTTAAATAATTAATTTATTTAATTATATAATAAATTATTAACCAAACTATATTTGTCAATTAGTTTAGATCTCTCCAAATATTTTTGAATATTTATCTTTATCTTTATTTTAAAATATATTTGAGAGGTTTTAACAACCGAAAAGCCCAGTCTAAGTCCTATATAAAGAAACCAAGGGAGAAGCAGAAGGAAAGAGGCTCGACACTTCGAAATTTAGGAACCCTTAGGGGGCCTATATTCTTTCTCTCCCCTTTCTTCTTCTATTTTTATTTTATTTTCTGTTTCATGGACTGCTAAACTTCTTGGGTTGATTCTGTTGTAATTTCATTATGGATTCTGAGGTTAGAATGAAATAATTTCTTTGTTCTTTTTATTATTGTTAAGGTTTTCATTCATATATGTCTTTTATCTTTGAATCACGTAAAAATTAATGATTTTAAATCTATATGCATGTTGATCATATGAGTCAAAGGATTTTTAAATCTAATTGAGACTTTACTTTGATTTTATTTAGAAACTTTCATGTGATTAAATGAGTTTTTACCAATAATTGAGACCTTACTTTGATTAAAGGTATTTACTCTAACAAAAATTAATTGAGACTTTACTTTGATTAATTAAGCTTTTTCTTTGGTGAGGAGATAAAAGAATAGACATGATTAGGCATAGTAAAATTTGAGACTGTACTTTGATTGAATTTACTGTGGATAATCTAAAAGTTCTCACATTTAATTGAGACTATACTTTAGTTAAAAGTGAGAATGCCAACAAATTAATTGAGACTTTACATTGATTAATTTGTAAATCTACAACAATAATTAATTGAGAAATAATCTTTAGATAACCGATGATGAATCTATTTTGAAAAATCAATGGAATCAATCTATTTTCTTTACTATTATTTTTATCTCTTCTTATCTTTTATATTTCTTTCTTGTTCATCTTAATCCTCCTATATTTTTATTATTTTATTTGACTCACTCTTTTGTATAGATTTTATAAGAACTAATTTGTTAAAAATCAATTCCGTGTTCGTTGGGAGACGACTTTGGGTTACTTTACCCTTTCTATTTTCTTGACTAATATCTTAGCAATACTGAAGTTGTTATAGTTTAGTAGTATTAATTTGATTGCGTCAACGACAGCGTTATCAATATTATTTCTCTCTTTTTTTGTCTTATTTTTGCATAGATCTCCCTTGCTCTTCGTCTCTACGCATCACCAACATCACCTGTAATAACATCTGCTCTCATGTAACAATCACACAATCATCGCCAATCACAAATAAAAAGGGTGAGTTTATAAAATAAAAATAACATATAATGTAACAGAATAAAAGCAATACACCCATCTAACTCATCCTAGTTAGTTCTTGGCTAATACCTTAATCCCTAAGGCATATAATGTGAAGTCTTGCCACTCTATACATGGTCCATTACCTATATTCCAAATTCCTAATTCGCTCTAGTCATGACTTAGGGTTTATCAAGCTTGCTATCACTTTCCAAGAATTTGTTCTAACTTAATGACATTAACACATCATCCAACACGTCTAATAACTCAATTTCTATACCTTCATATTAAAGCTTATTGCACTCACTTGCCATTTTAGTTTCCTTTATCTTTCAATCTTAGCTTAAAAATGTGATATTTTAAGTTGTTTTCAGAAGCTGCAGTATCGCCTGGCGGTATTTATTATTGCCCGACGCATCTTAAAGGATCTTTTTCCACTGTCACGTTCCTGCCCGGCGCTACCCTGCTGCCGCCAGGCTCTGGCAGGAAAATGCTGATTTTTCAGCACTGACCTTTGCTGCTTGTTTTGATCATAACTTTCTCTACAGGTCCAAATGAGTTGGTTCTTGTTGCGTTGGATTCTACACTCAAAGAGATTTAATTGAAGTGGTAGAAAGCAATTTTTTGAATTTTGTGCGAGATGCAGTTTACTCTGGAAGATGGCAGCTGTTACAAAGGAAAAAAAACCACCTCATGTTTTCGTTGAAAATTTGGTGCATTTAGTAAAGCCTTGAAGCAGACCCTTTCTTCACCTAATGGGCTTCTTCTCTGCAAATGGAATGGCCCAAAAAGGGAGCTGATCTAGGGTTGGCCATCATTGCCACATCAACAGACAAAATAGAAGAAAATGCTGTGAGGATTGGCAGCACACACACTCAGAAAAGCAGGATCGGCTTTTGCAGCTTTTGGCAGGATTTTGTTGGAAATTTGGAGAGGCAATTGGGGAGAGTAGAGGGGGCTGGAATCTGGAAAAAAAAGGGGGAATAGGGGAATACTCGAGTTTTTCTTTGGGGGTTCTATGGAATTTTCAATACAATAATTTTTGCACATTTCTATAGGACTGATATTTTGGGATTGTTTTATTTTTTTAAACAGCAGCAAGATTAGTGTTGTATCACAGATCACAGATTGCTCTTGCACTGAGAGCACTTGTGCAAGTCTATATGTCCAAGTACTATGATTCTTAACTTGACTACTAATGCATAATTAGAACCTTATTAATCTTGTTCTTAACAAGGTTTGAACCCACAACCACTCAATCACAAATCAAGTGCACAACCAATTCAACCAATCATGTTTCGTGATAATTCCTATAATTTTAGGATTACATTATCACTACTCACATTCAATCATTTCATTAAAATAATACACATATTAAAATAATATACAATTTAGTATACATATGACTCGAACCCAAGTCCTCTCAACACAATCAAGTACTCTCAACCATTTGAGCTAGTACTTTTCCACATCACAACAAATTGCATTGAATGTGGTAAAGGCTCCTACTACCCGTATTTATTAAATAATTATTTATTTAATTATTTAAATTTCTCGGGTCTCACATAATACAGAAAAAAAGGTTTAAGGTAGAAAGATGATGGAAAAAGGAATGAGTTTGAGCAATTTCATGTACATATATTAGAGCAATGCTTCAAAAATACGTCACTTTTTCATAAAAAAATAAAAATTATCCATTTATTCAACTAACTAATTTGACTAAAGAATACTTTATTTTCTCCTCTCATTTTTATTTTTTTCATTTTTCACAAGAAAGACTCCATTAATATATTAATATACTAATTTGAATTTATTGTAGTGTAACTTTTTTTTTGTTTTTTTAAAGATTTTATGTTGATGCATGTTATGCGTTAGGAAATAGAATTTGGAAAATTAGTTGTATGCATGTGTATGACAACATATGGATGCATGTTATATACGCTATGCAAGATGACATGAAAAAGCAATCAAAGGATACATGTATTATGTAATGTGACCTGAATGCAAAATGAATTTATGTTATGTGACTCATGAAAGCTAGATGCATGAAGGAAGACATAATGTGGATGTAATGCATGCTAATGCATCTAGAGGCATGTATTCACATTATATATTGATGGAAATGTGACGCAATTGGAAATTAACTAAATGTTTTATAAAAAATGAAAAGTTTAAAAGAAAGATAAGGAGATGATGCACGCTCCCTTTGTGTCCTATAAGGTATAAGAAAACCTAATTTTTGGTATATGGGCTTTTATATGATAACTACATGGATAGCTCTAAATAATATCACAGACCTCTAGAGTTGAGCTCCACCTCAAAACATAATCCTGATATGTGGTATGTCAAGAAGAAACAAACTCTATATGAGGTTTTCACAATAGCCAAATAGATATGAGATCTAACATGACAATTGTTGAACCTCCACTCCTTAAAGCTCACTCAGGATCAGGTATAGGTCTGTGTAGTATGTATGAAGGAAGCAACCTAAGGCTAACCAAACCCACACCTGCAAAACAACCATAAAGTTTGTAAACAGATATAACAATTGTCATCTACCCTAGGGTTCAAAGTTTTCACAATATAATCAACTAGGAAATCAAAGCATATATAAATGCAATCAAGAGAAACAAAGGTAAGTACAAAAAGGAAAACTAAAACAAAGGGGAAAACAAATATGAAAAAACAACATATATTCTTCACACTTAACTAATATGGTCGACTCTCAAACAAATCCCTAGTGGAGTCGTTACCTGTCGCAATAAAAATCCTGATGGGACGGCGAAAATAATTTAAAGATATAGAGGAGCTACCATCGTAGTTTATCTTAGAAAACTATAGAAAAACCTTAAAAAAATAGTCCTTGAAAGCAAATTTGGAATCAAAAGTCGGTTACATGTAAATAAGGTATTAGAACCCCATAATATTTGTCTTAAGACGATTCTCCTTAATTAAGTGAACAAAATAAAAGTAATTTTTTAAGATATTTGTGCCTCCAAAAAGTAAAACAAAACCATGCATATATAAAATAACAAAGAAAAATAAATAAATTTATTTAGGCCTAACAAGGATTGATCATGCTCTTACACATTGTTATTCACAATGGGAAATTAGGATTACGTAGTTCTTTTAAAAAAAATCTATTGGAAAAATGATTTTGAAATTTCTTGATTTTTTTTGAAAGTGAACCTAACAAAGAATAGTCTCGCTCCTATGCATTTCCATTCACAATGAAAAATCAGGGATCACTTGGTTCTTAAAAAACCATTTGAGAAAATGTTGATTTTTTATTTTTTAAAATTTTATATTGTTTTGATATTTTTTGAATTATTTGAAAATAATTACGACTAAACAGAAACCATAAGAAATGAGGAAAAATCTTTTTTATGATTTTTAAAACAAGATATTTACAAATAGTAAAAATAATGTTCCTATAGGAAAATTCCAAAGTAAGGAGAAACACAAATGCATACAATATTCCAAAATACACACACACACACACACACACACACACACATATATATATATATATATATATATATATATATATATATATATATATATATATATATATATATATCTGATAATGACATATCTTCCAAACTTTTATATTCCTCTTTTTCTCTATCAATCTCACTCTCTTGTTCCCTACATTATAAATGTCTTTTCTCCTTTTTTATTTTTTTTTAATTCTATCTATGTCATTCTCTAAGTTTTTTGTTTTTTCTCCCAATAAAGATGTAGCTGTCAAACAATATAGTTTTCATACGATAATTCGTTATAGAAAAGTACTTTAGGATCTTTAAGACTTAAGATTCTCGCACACAATAAAACATAATAGAGTACTAACCTTGATTCATAAGAATGCATTCTTCAATTTGTCTGTTCTCTAACCACTGTTTCCCAATTTATCTCTTTATCTTTCTTTCGCATCTCACACGTTCTTGATAGCTTACTATGAAAGAACCTTATGGATAGAGTCAAAACTCCAATCCCTTTTATAAACCAACATCCATCAAGTTGGTTTTTATTTTATTTTATTATCACTTCCTATAATATAACCAATAGGTCCTTATATTTTATTAAATCATAGTTGGGTCCATCATAATATTTCAAATGATTCACATAATAAAATTAATTTTTTAATTAATTCTAACATTCTCCCACTTGACTCATATGATATCATAATATTATGTGATTTAACACATAAACATAATGCGCATAGAAAGACCTTACATAAATTGGTTCCATCATTATCCATAATTAAAGATATATATATATATATAGTAAGAGTCATGACGATCACACATCATTCAGTCAACATGGTCCCTTCCAAGTACTACAATATTATCTCTTTCTCCTTAATATGACCTTAAAATGAGAAGTCCGTAATGGGTTCAAACATATGTCATTTTTTAATAACAATAACGTAACATAATTTGTTTTCTTCATCATAATTTGCATGCATAAACATAAAGAAGAAAACACAAATTTCGTAAACTTATATATTAAAGAGCTTAGAGTGTCACATAAAAATTAATAACATTAACATTTAACATTCACTAGTAAACATAATGACATATTCTTTACATGGACAACATACAATTTGGGCGGTAACCCTTTTGTCAAAGGGTCAACAATCATAAGATCTATGCTAATATGTTCTATTGACACTCTACGTTTCTAAACTTCTTCTTTAACAACAAAGTATTTCAACTCCATATGCTTAACACCTTTAGAATATTTGTCGTTCTTAGAAAAGAAGACCGTCGACTACTCTAATTCCCAAAAAAAAATTCCACATCCAATTAACCCGAATTGTGGCCTTAAAGCATGCCACAAATTCAGCTTCATGGTGGATGCAACAATGCCAAACTGCTTCACACTTTTCCATTAAATCGCTCATTCGGCTAAAAGATACACATAACCAAATGTAGACTTTCTTGTATCTATACAACTGACAAAGTCTGAATCTGTACAACCTATCACCTCAAGGTGATCAAACTTTCTATAAGTAAGCATGTGATTCTTTGTTCCTTGTAGGTATCTTAAAAATTTCTTTGCAACTTTCCAATGCTCCAATCCTGGATTACTTTGGTATCTACCAAGTATACCAACTACAAAGCTAATATCTGGCCTCGTACATGTTTGAGCATACATTAAACTTCCAACAAGGTATTCATAAGGGATATCTTTCATCTGTTTCCGTTCCAAATCATTCTTTGGACATTGCATAAGACTAAAATTGTCTCCTTTCTGTATTGAAAGAGGAGATACTGAACATTTATCCATTCTAAATATATCTAAAACTTTATTAATATGCGCTTTTTGAGATAAACCTAACCGTCTTTATGATCTATCACAGAATATTTCTATACCTGTGACATAATATGCCTCACACATATCTTTTATTTCAAAGTTATTAGGAAAAAACATCTTAGTCTCACTTAATAGACCAAGATCATTAGTCGTAAGCAAGATATTATAACCATACAAATTATAAATATAAACTTATTCCAACTGACCTTCAGATATATACACCGATCAACAGTATTTTTCTTAAATCCAAAGGACACAACAATATCATTGAACTTAAGATACCATTCTCGAGAAGCTTTCATAAGTCCATATATTGATCTCTTAAGTTTACACACCATGTGTTCCTTTCCTTCTTTAGTGAACCCCACTAGTTTGTCCATATAAACATCCTGTTCTAAATCCCCATTCAGAAAGGTAGTTTTAATATCCCTTTGATCAACTCAAAATCATAATGAGCTACTAATGCCATGATAATTCCAAGAGAATCTTTCTTAGAAATAGGCGAAAACATTTCCTTATAATCAATGCCATCTTTCTAAGTAAAACCTTTGGAAACAAGTCGGGCCTTGTAACATTCGATATTGCCATGAGAGTCACGCTTAGTCTTAAAGACCCATTTACACCTAACTCTCTTTCATTTAAGCTCATCTTTCATGGCATCTAACCACTTATCAGAATTATCACCATTAGTGGCTTCTAAAAATGAAACTGAATCATTATCAATACTTAAATCATTTTCTAACTCTTATAGATAAACCACATAGTCATTCAAAATAGCAAGCTTTCTTTCTCTAAGATCTTCTTAATACTATTTCTTTTGGTCGTTCTACTACAGGCTCATTGTTAACCTCAAGATCCTTAATTTGTTATTCTTCTTGATTATTGTGAGTTTCTAAAACATGGAGAACAACAACTCTTAAAGAAGAAGTACTAGTTACCGGAATTTGTACTTGAACTTCCTTAATCTACACATTTCATGAAGCTTCATTCCCACTAGTTTCACCACTCTTAATGAACCGAACATTTCCAGTTTCAAAGATTCTTGTACTATAGGTATAACAACAAAACATATACCCTTTTATTTTTCTGGATAACCAATGAAATATCCATTGATTGTTCTTTCATCCAGTTTCTTTTATTATGGATTGTATATTCTTACTTCTGCTTGACAACCCTAAACATGTAGGTGTCTCAAACTGAGTTTCCTACTCGTCCATAACTCAAAAGGAGTCTTTCGAATAGCTTTACTAGGAACTCTATTCAATAAATACATTGCAGTCTTTAAAGCATACATACTCTTAACCATATCCATTAAGGTTCGATTATGCCTTTTTGATACATCATATTTTTGTGGTGTGTATGGCATTATGTATTGAGCATAAATACCATGTTTCTTAAGGAACTTAGCGAACAGACCAGGGTGTTGTCCATAATGTGAAAAATTATCAATAAAGGTAATGAAATACTTCTCTTGGTTGAAGTAATTTACATCAAACGGACCACATATATCAATGTGTATGATTTCAAGAAGTTGAGTGCTTCTTGTAGCTTTGTTCTTTGTATGTTTTGTTTGTTTATCTTTAATACAATCCACACACACATTCAAATAAGTAAAATCCAAATCCAGAAGAATTTCATTCTTTAATAATCTTTGAATTCTTTCTTTGGAAATGTGTCCCAAACACCTATGCCACAAATAAGAAGATTGTTCATCCATTAAACTATGTTTAGTGCAAAACATCGTGATGCAAGGTCATAAGAGTTTCAACATATAAATTTTCCAAATTAAATTTATATAAACCATCATAAAGTGTACTAGATCCAATCATATAAGTATGCTTAAGCAAACTGAAATAACCATTCTCAAACTTAAAAGAGTATCCAACACCATCAAGCTTAGAGAAAGAAATTAAATTCCTACAGATACTAGGTGCATACATAAGGTCTAGGTGATATCCAACATCGAGGATTAGATGAAAAGTCTTGATGACTTCCATTGGAACTTTCTATTTATTCCCCATGAATACGAACTTCTCATATGGGTTTATGGTTCGGGTTGCAAGAAATTCATGCATCACATTAGAAACATGAGTCATACATCTAGAATCAATCCACGAAGTATTATGGGGACTTCAGTTAAGTGTGATTCAAAACATACATAAGCGTTATGCTCACATTTCTTTTTGAACCAAGCTCTAGACTTTATACACTCCTTTTGGAAATGTCCAAACTTTCCGCAGAAATGAGATTTGTCATTTTGCTTATGGATTTTGGTTGAGGACTCATCAATCTTCAGTGGTCCTTCACCCTTTCTATGTTTCTTTCTAACTTTCTTTCCAACTCCTTTATTCTTCACATGCTGAATAAAGTGGTTTCAGTTGAGTCTCCTCCTAAGCTAGCATACTGTGCATTTCATGCATGTTCCACTTGTTTTTCCATGGTGTTGTGTATTATAACATTGTTTTTCATGTTCCAATCCAGTCGAGTCTCCTCTTGAACTAACATAAACATAATGATGTTAATCATATTATAACATTAATGATAATTAAAATATGCATCAACTAGAATCATCCACTACCTTTGAGTATATAAATAAAATTAGTGACACATACATAATTATCCACCATCATGCTCATTAATTATAAGAATAAGTAATCAATCTTTGGGTGATCCTAAGATGCCTTATAATAATGAACTTCAATTATCCTATAAATCAATTATTCAAAATTTAGCATCCATTGAAATAAAATCATTAATAATTTGAAATAAAAAAACTTAAAAGTTTTGGCCAATTTGGTGACTAACAAAATTTATCATGTGTGATTTCAAATAAATAAATATACATTTAATTGTTATTAATCATACGTAACATTCTCATCGATTTTAATTTAACAATGACAAAACGTAAACATTATTGCAAATTAAGCAAAACACATTATTCATATAATAAAAAATATTATATGCCATAAATAAATTGAAACCCATTAATTTTAATTTAATTTAATTAAAATATGCTAACGCAACAAAAACAGATATTTGCCTACCATGGAAGCACAATTTTATGTTTCAATTTCAATGACATGCGTTTACATCATTTATGTTTTTCATTCAAATCGTTGCACAATTTGATCCATTCACATAACAGTGGGATTGTTTTTTTTTTTCATTCAATCTCTTAAGCAGTGGAAATCATGAAAACCTCAACATCCTATAAGTAGGTTTCATAAAAAAAATTCGAAAAACCATAAATTTCAAAAATCTCCAAATTTATAATTAGGATTTATCTTAACTGGGAACCAAAATCACAAACAGATAAAGATAACATGACAAGAGAATCATAGATCCTACAATATTTGCTCATGTGTTGTGCTCTCATACCACATATATAACAATATAGTTTTCATTTGATAATTTATTATACAAAACTACTTTAGGATTTTAAGATTTAAGATTATGATACAATAAAACAAATAAAGCACTAATCTTGATCCATAAGAGATCCTATGAGAATAAATTCTTCAATTTGTGTATTTTCCAATTACAGTTTCTCAATTTATCTCTTTGTCTTCCTTTCTCCTCTTACACATTTTTGATGACTTAACGTGAACAAACCTTATGACTAGAGACTGAACCTTAATTCCTTTTATAAATCAATATCTATCGAGTTGATTTTTATTTTATCTTTATTTTATTTTATTATCATTGCTTATAATAATCAATAACTTCTTATATTTTATTAAATCATAGTTGGGTCCATCGTAATATTTCACTTGATAGACTGTGTGTTTTTACATAAACACATTGTAATTCTAACCTTAATTACAAATGAACAATATAACGAAATAATTGGTCTTGATGATATTCGGTATATTGATTTTAACTATTATCAATATTGTTTTTAATTATTAAAATCATATTTTTTTCTAACTAAAAAAAGTCATTTTTTTTAAAATACAGATTTCAAAATATTTTCTAATATCATGTCTTGTCAAGGATATAAAATTCAAAAAGTGGGAAGTGAAGACATATAAAACTCTTGAACTCATGTAAAAAGGTGTTATAATAAAATCCAAATTAGATTCACCCTTGTTGTTCTTTAGCTATAACATTAAAGTTTTAAAATTTTAAAAATCTTATTTTACTGTTTTTTCACCTACCAAAATTTTCTATTTTTTTAAACAATTTATTTAGTATGACGAAATTTGTAAGACCCTCTTTATTTTTTGCCCTTATTTTAAAGACCCACCCTAAATCAGTTGGACCTAAAGGTTGGTCCATTGGATACCAAAGACCCTAAAGCAGCCAAAACACTCTCATTCAGCTCTCACTTTACCAACAACCACCTTACACTCTCCTTGAACTATTTTCAGAAGCTTTGCTAGGGTTTGAGTGAGCTCCCCTATGTTTCCTCTGCGTTGAACGATTCCCTCCAAGTAAGCTGAGCTCTCTACGTTCCCTTCTTTTCTTCAAGCTTTAGTTCCACGCTAGTCTCTATCAAAGCTCATTTTCGTTCATCCCTTACTGTTTTCAGTTCCGTTGTTTGCTTCCGCTTTAGGTGCTAGTTCGCTAAGGATCTCATTCGCTTGAGTTAGAATTTTCCAGGTAAAGGAAGCTAGGGTTTATGTTTTTAAAATTATTTTACCGATTTTTGGTTTGTTTGTATGGTTGTGATGCTTGAATGAGGTTGTTGGTCGAATAAAAATGTATGGTGTGCGAGTATGTTTGATTGATGTGGCGCTACTCCTTTTTCTGCACTGCACACTTTTCATAAAATGAAGGTTCCTACTATGTTAATCGTTGGATCGAGCTAAAATTTTAACAGATAATCCTTAAGACATAGTTATTGACTTTGACCGGTCGGATCTTGAATCAGAGCTCTGTAGTGAGAGTAGTTTTTATCGCAAGGTCAGTGTAGTTTGGTTGTTGACAACACTGCACACTTTTCGTAAAATGAAAGTTACTACTTTGTTAACTGTTGGATCGAGCTGAAATTTTAACAGCTGATCCTTAACACATAATTCTTGACTTTGACTTGTCGGAACTTGAATCAGAGCTTTATAGTAAGAGCAATTTTTATCACAAGGTCACTGTAGTTTGGTTGTTGACAGCATTGACCTCTGTGCTTGTTTAGTGCATAACTTTCCTTATAGTTATTCAAATAAGTTGGTTCTTGTTTCATTTGGTTCTTGAATCATATTGAATTTGAATATAAATACAAAATTTTTGGAGCTTTACACAAGCTGCAGTTTTATTTCTAAAATCCCAAAATTGTTTACATAATGTGTTGTTAAGATGGATTTCTATGTTAAAGCATGAGATGAGTGAATATGCATGAGTAAAATGGCTTATGGGTTGTGAATGAAGAGTTTGGCATGATCTTGACATCTGATGAGTATGGGATGGTTGGTTATAAATGTGACATGGAATTGGTATGAGCAATAATGTGATATTGATTAATGGAACATGATGTTGGTATGGTTAGGAAGTAATTCCACGATAGTTTCGTGGTGGTGCCTCATTTGGTCAGGGCGTAATTTCATGAATCTCTAGGTGAGATCTCATGGTGGTGTCTCATTTGGTCAGGATGTAATTTAGTATGGATTCAAGGTAATGATTGCATCTTGACACTCTAAAGAGTTAGTTAGTTAGTCTCACATAGAGCGTACTGACTCAAGTGGTGAGAGTATTAGAAGGCTTTAAACACTTTAAGGCTAACCTTATGCGTGGGGATGAAACACGGTAACAATTAGCTCGGTAGAGCATCTCAGTAGAGTAGTAAAGGCCACCACAAGTGCAAGCATCCACTAATCCGACTAATTACATGTATCCAGATGAGTCGTGTCTTGAGTCTTAGTGTATTGTGTGCATGTCATAACATGATTGGTTGGCATATGCATTTTGGATTATGAAAGTGTATGTAATTGTATGATAAATTATTTTCTACTCTAGCTTACCCTTTGCTTGTTTGATTGTTATGTATGTGGTCTTCTCTTTTTGCGATGATCATCAATTGATTGATGTGAGCAAATGCGAGAAATCCTCATGTTCAACAGGGAAATGGTGATTTCGCTGCATAGCTTTGAGTTGGATTCCACTTTGTGTCTTCCTTTAAGGTTGTGGCCCATGTTCCACTTTGTCTTGGCCCTATATTTTGAATACTTTATACCCTTTACCCTGTTTTGTATCGACATCGTGGTCTGTCCCTGATTACTTAAAGTACCTTGAATACTTGTATGAGTGACGTTATATTCCTTCACTCAGGCTTCTTATATTATTATGTGTAATGTTTTCATTTAATTATTTTATTACTTAAATGCAACGTTACAAAATTAAATGTTACCATTTAATACCATGATAATGAGCATAAAAGGGAAAGAATAACAATAATGTAGCAGCACACTGAACATAATACTGTAACATTCCTTAATCTTAAAATCTTAAACAAAATCTTCTAATTATTATTTTCGTGAAATGACAAAATTAATTCCTTTTAAACAGTGAGCTAAAATATGTGTCTATATGAATCTACATAAATCGTAAATTTTTTACATAATATTTAAATATTTGAATATAGAATTATTGAATATATATATATATATATATATATATATATATATATATATATATATAAATTTTATATATAATATTTTTATAACTGGTTTCACCAAATTATTTTTTATAATTCAAGAGTAGTGTAACATCTAGCGGCACTTCTGAGTTTCTATATAACTAGAGATAAGATTTATGCAAAGCCAAAACTTGATTTAGTTAACTTCTTGCTTGAATAATTTTTCAAAATCTGCAACTACCATTTGTGTTTTCTCGTTAATGAATATTTGACGTTTAGCACTGCCCAGCCTGTATTCGTTTTAGTGTGATAATGATATTTGGAAATAGAAAAGAAAAAATTAACTTTTGTCACCATTTTCTTCCACAGAATATTATGGAGACGACTTTAGATTAAACAAACAATAAATACACTCACAATCGTCAGAATCTGTAAATAATAATCAGATGACCCTTTAGCAAATTTCTTTTAACTCCATGGGACCAATTCTTTTTTATCATTAATTTTTTACACGTAACTGTCAATGTTTCGATTTTCTTACACGGAGTTTGAGTCTTAGATAACATTGTAACTACAATATTACCCTGCAATCTTCTTTTACAATACACTTTCAATTAATTCATGCTGTTAAAAAGGGTTAATTTATCAATAATTTGTACGGTTATTCCAGAATTATCTGTACTACTTTGGCAATTAATTTTTTTTCTCTTTTCCCTTATTTTTTATTTATTTAATTAATATATTTAGAAAGAACAATAATTATGTAATATTTTCTTTAATTTTAATATCAATAGAAATGGTTCTATAGAGTGTCTTCAATATGAGGCTCTCAAGAGTTTACTTGTTGACTCCTGATGAAAAATCTTTGACTTTGGAAGAGAGATATATGAAAGAATCTATTACATATTAAGAAAGGAAGATACTACCAAAATTACTACATTATCCATTTTCTTTTACTGACATGTGTTATAAAAATTAGTTTTTTCGTCATTTTAAAACTCTGGTACCGTACCACATCTAACCTGACTCGACCAAAGAAGTAAACAATGCATCCACCAGGGCCGCCAAACATTCAACCTAACCCGAGTCAGCCTAACTTATATCGGTTCTAACCTATACATATCGTCAAAGAAGGTAGCCGGTCTAGGCCGGCTACTCCAGCAAACCCGGTAAGATTAAAACCCGGTAAGATTAAAGCCCCACCCAGGCCGACTACTCCAATAAACTTAGCGAGATAGAAGCCCCCGCGTCCAATAAGTCTTAAGGGCCTAGGTTAGGGCCCAGGCCCACTCATAGCCCAAGCTAGAGCCCAAATCAAGGCCCGGCCCATGAGGTGGTCATACATCATTAATGTTCTATAAATACGCGTGGACCCCATTAATTAAAGGTACGCATTCATTAATCACTGATTTGACTCTCTGAGAGCTTTGACTTACTTGAGCTTCGGAGACTCTTCTGCAGGTAACCCCTCCTGGGTTCAAGCTGACATGTATCGACCGGGAAGAGGCCAACTGAAGAGATAGCGGATTACATGGTAAGGTGACGCTTGTGCCTAACTTATCTTATTTGTTCTCTGCAGGAACAATTGGCGCCCACCGTGGGGCACGAGACGAACACCTTTAGTACTCGCTCTTCTCTGAAGATGGTTTCCACCCGCAGCAAAGCTGGAGCGAACAAGTAAGCGGATGCTGGTCCCTCTGGACCTCCTGGCATCACCCCTGATTTGGTCGCCATCCTAGACGGCCAAGCAAAGATGCAACAGGAACTCGCAGATCTAAAAAAACGCAGTGCTGAAGAAATGGAGGCGTTGAGACAAGAAAACTCCCACCTCAGGCGAAGGATCGAGGCTGACCCCAACCTGAAGGGAAAAGCCAAAGAAACCTCTGAAGCCGTGAAATCTTCGGCTTTCCAGCCTACAGAGGAAGAAAGTGAATACAATCCTACCCCCCACACCTTCACCACCACCCAACAGACACCCGTTACCTCTACCCATCCCCATCACCTCTCATCTGGTCAACCGGGGCTTACCGCACCCCCAACCCCCGCCGCCACCCTTCCTACCACCCAGATCCCCTACAACATACCCACCACCCTCCACACCACACATATTCCACCCTATAACCCACAGTATCTTCCCACAACCCACATTCCCCCTCACAACATCACCTCCACCTTTCCTACTATGATCAACCACCCCGTTCCACCTCACATGCTCCCCTCTCACCAGCCCAGACGTCGTCACCCATTCACGGACTTTATCGCCAACACCCCTCTCCCAGCCCAATGGGAACCTTTCACCCTGGATCTCTATACTGGCGAAACCGACCCTGACGAGCACCTTAAAGTCTACATCACCCATGTCGCCTTGTACACATCCCAAGACACAGTCTTTTGCAAAGCTTTCCCCACCACCCTCAAAGGCCCTGTCCTAGACTGGTTCACAACTCTTCCACCCTACTCAATCGACAGTTTCGACATCCTCTCCCACATGTTTTCCACCCACTTTGTCGGAAGCCGTCCCCATCAAACCACCACCATATCCCTACTGGGCATCAGACAAGAACCTAACGAACCACTCAGAGCGTTCATCGATCGCTTTAGTAAAGCCGCCCTTCGTACACCGCACCTCAACAAGGAGATGATTCTCTAGTGCATGACTCTTACCCTACAACCCGGCCCCTTCGCCAACAACGTCTATCTCCACCCACCTGCCTCCATGCACGAACTCAAGTTGCGTGTAGCCGACTACGTCCGCATGGAGAAAATGCAAACACTTCACACCAAATTCTGCAACGACTACGTAGCCACCACCGCCAACCCCACCACACAGCCTAACCCACGCCCTGATACCCACCCACGCGAACCCCGCCAACCTCGCTTCACCAGATACGCCCCTCTTACAGTAGCCCGTTCCCGCATTCTGGACGAAGCCCTCCAAGCCGATCTAATCCCTCCACCACGCAAGACAACCACACCTCCCAACGCCGACATGACCAAATATTTCCGTTACCACCGCAACCATGGCCACACAACAGAAGAATGCAAAGCACTCCAGGATAAAATAGAAGAGCTGGTCCGTGCTAGCCACTTTTGCTCCTTCATCCGTAGAGACGACCATTCCTCCTCCTCTCGATCCCAGCACCCCTGCGACCTGACCACAGACGTCCACCAAATGACTCTCATCACAACACCTACCCCACCCAACCCAACAATCAACAACCAGAGCCTGCCCGCACCGACATCACCCCTGCCGACCCCCCCTTACGAGGCACCATTAACACCATCTCTGGTGGCTTCGCAAATGTAGGCTCCACCTCTTCTGCCAGAAAAAGACATCTCCGCCATATACAATCCATCAACCACATCACCCACTCCCACCACAGACGCCGTATGCCTCCTATAGTATTCACAGATGATGACTTCCACGACCTCGACCACCAACAAGATGACCCCATGGTCATCACTGTCGAAATCGAGAAATATGCTGTTAAGAAAGTCCTTGTTGATCAAGGCAGCTCTGTTGATAACCTCTACTGGGCCACTTACCAAAAACTCCAACTTCCTGAAACTGCCATGGTCCCATATGACGAGCCAATATATGGCTTTTCCAGCGAACAAGTATCCACCCGGGGCTACATAGACCTCCACACCGTCTTCCGGGAGGGAACCCAAACCAAAACCATCCCCATCCGCTTTCTTATTGTCGATGCGCCAACATCTTACAACATCCTCCTGGGTCGTCCTTCCCTCAATACCCTTGGTGCAGTCGTCTCCACCCTTCACTTGGCCATGAAATTCCCTGCCCAATCCGGCGACATCCTGACCATACACTGCGACCAACGCTTAGCACGCGAATGCTACATGGCAAGCTTGCGACCACAACTCCCAATCCAACAAACCAACCACATCGAACGACCCCCTGGTTCCAGCATAGCCCTATCCAGCGAAGACCTTGACCCCAGAATAGGCCAACTACTTCTATAAGGTCATGCCCTTTGGCCTCAAAAACGCCGGGGCAACTTACCAACGGCTAATGGACAAGGTGTTCAGTCACCTAACGAGGCACTGTGTCAAAGTATACGTCGACGACATGGTTGTCAAGTCCCCAAGTCATCACCAACACGCTGAAGACCTGTCAGTAGTGTTATCCGCGCTGCGCTAATATAACCTCCGCCTCAATCCCGACAAATGCGTATTCGGCGTTGACCGAGGCAAATTCCTTGGTTTCATGTTAACCCAACGCGACATAGAGACTAACCCTGAAAAATGCAAGGCTATCATCGAAATGCGCAGCCCCACTACTGTCAAGAAGGTCCAATGTCTCATTGGCCATCTCACGGCCATCTCTCGCTTCTTACCCAAACTCGCCGAACAAACCCAACCCATAATCCAACTCCTAAAGAAATCCACCCGGTTCACGTGGACTGATGATTGTGAACAAATCTTCCAAAAACTCAAAACAACCTTAACCTCACCACCTATCCTCCACAAACCGGACACCAGCCAACCCTTGTTGGTATACATCACGACCACCGACTTCACCGTCAGTGCCGCGCTTGTTCAAGAAATAGAAGGCACACAACATCTTGTGTATTTTATAAGCAGAACATTGCAAGACTCCGAAACCAGATACCAAATGGTAGAAAAACTGGCCCTATCTTTGGTCCATGCGGCACGCCGTCTCCGCCCATATTTCCAGAACCACACCATAACCGTTAAGAGCGACTACCCAATCCAAAAAATATTACAAAAACCAGATCTAGCCGGACGTATGTCGTCATGGGCCGTGGAACTATCAGAATTCAACATCCGCTACGAACCCCACAGCCCCATCAAAGCCTAAAGTCTTTTGGACTTCGTTAACGACCTACAACAAACTCCCATAGAGGATCAGTGGACACTTCATGTAGATGGTTCCTCAAATCCAAGGGGTGCCGACGCCGGCATCGTCTTAGAAGGGCCCAACGACATCCTCATCGAGAAATCCCTTCATTTTGCTTTCAAAACATCCAATAACCAAGCCGAATACGAAGCCATCCTCGTTGGCCTTTCCCTAGCTCGCGAAGTATGCGTCAAAAAGTTAACGTGCAAAACTGACTCCAAACTCACTGTAGGCCATCTAAACGACGAGTTTCAGATCAAAGACCCCATCCTTCTATAATATTACCATCTGGTCCGTGCAGTCATTCAATCCGCCTTCGAACAAGTCCGCGTCGAACACATCCCAAGAACCGACAACGTCAGGGCCGACATACTTTCCAAATTAGCCAACACCAAGCTCAAAAGCCGCCACCGATCCTTACTACAGAAAACACTGTCCACACCTTCCATCACACACACCTGCCAAAACTTAACCCACACCCCAGCAAACAACGTCACCCCCTCCCAAAGCCAAAACTGGACCACCCCCTACATCCAATACCTCAAAACCGGCAACCCCCCCTCGACGCAGACAAAACTTGGCTGGCTAAGGCCGCCAGGTACACCATGATAGGCGATGACCTCTACAAACGCGAATACGGCCAACCCCTACTTAAGTGTGTCACGGTAGAGCAAGCCCAATATATCATCAAAGAGCTACACGAAGGAATTTGCGGTTATCATTCCGGTGCACGCACCATGGCTACAAGAGTTCTCAGAGCTGGATACTTCTGGCCCACTATAGAAGCAGACTGCCAAGATCATGTCAGGAAATGCAAGCCATGTCAGAAACATGGCAACCTTATACATCAGAAACAGGAACAACTACATCACATACTATCCCCATGGCCATTCGCTAAATGGGGAATGGACATCCTCGGCCCTTTCTCACCCGGCAAGGGGCAGGTAAAATTCCTAATTGTAGCCGTCGACTATTTTACCAAATGGATCAAAGCCAAGCCGCTAACCACCATCATGGCCCAGCAAGTCCAGCAATTCGTGTGGAAGGACATTATATGCAGATATGGTGTACCACACACCATCATCACAAATAATGGCCGACAATTTATTGACAAGGAGTTAGCCAAATTCTACACCGGCCTAGGCATCAAGCACATCACAAGCTCTATAGAACATCCACAAACCAATGGGCAAGCAGAGGCAGCAAATAAAGTCATCCTCGTAGAGCTGCGCAAAAGGTTGGATACCGCCAAAGGCTGATGGCCTGAAGAGTTAATAGAAGTACTATGGGCTTACAGATGCGCTCCCAATCATCAACAAACGAATCCCCATTCAACTTAGTCTACGGCGCAGACGCCATGATACCAGTAGAAATTGGCGAACCATCCCTGCGCCGAGAACTATACGACCCAACCCACAACCACCAAAACATGGCCTTACACCTCAACCTCCTACCCGAACTCAGAGAAAAAGCCCAGATACGCAATCTAGCTGCAAGCAACGAGCTGTTAGGAAATATAATGCAAATCTGCACCCACGATCATTTGTCGTCGAGGACCTAGTATGCAGAATGGCCAGCAGTGCTAGAAAGAATGATGGCAAGTTCTCCGCCAATTGGGACGGCCCATACCGCATATGAGAAGATGCAGGAGGAGGAGCTTATCGCCTAGAACAATTGTCTGGAGAAGAGATTCCCAACACATGGAATGTATCCCACCTCAAGCTCTACTTCAGCTGAATGTGTAATGTATCCTCACTTGGTCTTTTTTCCCTAAGGAGGGTTTTGGCCAAGGAGGTTTTAACGAGGCACCCCGATTCGATAAATAAAAACAAGGGTTCCCTACTTTACGACTCTATGTGTTTTTATTTATGCTTTAAAATTATTTAAGTTTCCCACCCTTACCACAAGTAAACGGCTTGGGTCGAACACTTGTTATTAACGCTTTAAAATTTTTTAAGTTCCCCACCCTTACCCCAAGTAAGCGGCCTGGGTCGAACACCCTTAACTCGTGGTTAATTCGTTTAAGTTCCCCACCCTTACCCCAAGTAAGCGGCTTGGGTCGAACACCCTTAACTCGTGGTTAATTCGTTTAAGTTCCCCACCCTTACCCCAAGTAAGCGGCAAGCGGCCTGGGTCGAACACCCTTAACTCGTGGTTAATTCTTTTAAGTTCCCCACCCTTACCCCAGGTAAGCGGCCTGGGTCGAACAACCTTAACTCGTGGTTAATTCGTTTAAGTTCCCCACCCTTACCCCAAGTAAGCGGCCTGGGTCGAACATCCTTAACTCGTGGTTAATTCGTTTAAGTTCCCCA
>Ga0214545_1001729_pt1 | contig 41383 bp, 29 predicted proteins | sample CNSS4metaG_FD_160064 | JGI IMG/M metagenome (GOLD analysis project Ga0214545, IMG submission 160064) | Root nodule microbial communities from cowpea collected in UCLA plant growth center, Los Angeles, California, USA - CNSS4 | ecosystem: Host-associated > Plants > Roots > Nodule | place: USA... | reverse complement strand
GTCACTTAAGTTACTCTTGTCAAGTTCTGAATTCATACTCTGTTGGTAGATTATGGGTGGCTGGGTTTGATTTGACTAATATACTCACTATCCACATCATTAATAAAAAATGAGAAAGAAAAAGGGATCTGCCTGTATTGGATCTGTTTTTAAATAATATACTGGTATGTTGATGCAGATTTGTTGCTTATTCCATAGGTGTTGATTTTGGTACCATTGGATCTGCCTATATTGCTTTCTTTGTCAACATATACGCTTCTATATTGCTTTCTTTGTCAACATATACGCTTCTAGTCCTTTTCTGGGTAGAAATTTATCACCAGGCAAGCCAAATGGTTTGTATGGGGTTACTGGTCCTCACCTTTGATGTATGGACATAGTAGACATAATAGAAAATATATGTTTGGTGTTTCTTTCTTGTACTTTTGACTTATTTAAGCATGAATATTCGAGAACATAATAGACAAAACTAGAGCATTTCCTTTAACAAAAGATGAATTCCCACTTCAAGATCTGAATTTAATGTAGAATATGTTATATACCCTCAAATCAAATGCATGGATAAATGGGATGCAGACTTCAATTTTCTCTGGTTGATTATAACAATACAATTTCAATAATAGAGTGACAATTTTCCAATCAACATGTGAAACATTAAACTATTGGATAAATACACACATCAACATGAGCTGAATTCTCAAACTTTTTAGGTGGATAGGTTGAAGATGAAAGTTTAGGCATGCAGAGAATATTTATAAAGCATTGGAGAGGGCTTTCAACACGCCATTGGGAGCTTTGCCTCGTTTTCCTTCATATCTCCCCTATACAATAGTATATCACTACAAAAAAGGAGACATTTGATGCAAATTGCAAGTGGTTGGTGTCTGAAAAGGTTGGAACAGTGAAAGTAAACAAACTTGAAAGGATAATTTGTTTAGGATTTAAAATGTACCTTAATAAAGTTAGTTGACCATCTGTTTTTCTTAAATTGTTCTGTTTTGGCACTTGTGAACTTGAGGCTCAACTTCACATGGTTTGACATGAGGTTTTAGATTACATGGTTGCTCTTGTTTTGCTTTTGAGAAATACGATACATTACTAGTATTTTTATGTTTTAACATAATTTTATAAAAAATAAATAGCAAAGTAGGTTAGATTGCTGAATTTTCCTTGTGTGTAGCAAGTAGATAAATTAGTAATAATTTTAAAATGTTACAAAAAGACAATTTGTAACATTTTTTAATTGTTACAAAACAAGATTATTAGTAACATTTATTGAAATGTTAGAAAATATATAGGTAACATTTTTTTAATTGCTAGAAAATGTATTGGTAACATTTTCCAAGTGTTAAAAAAAAACTAAATTTACAACATTTTTCTAATGTTAGTAAAGACACTAATTGGTAACATTTTTAAAATAAGGCTAAATATACATAAAAATGTTGTTAAAGCCTTTTTGTAACATGTAATATACACAACATGTGTATAAATGTTACCTTTGCAAATAGTAACATTTTTTTAGGCTTTAGCAATATTTTTTAAATGTTATTAAAAGTCATATATCTAGTAGTGTATATATCATGTTCTCTATTTTCATTTTTTTCAATGTCTTTGTTCTCATTTTTGTCTTTGTTTTAAATTATTAAAATTCTTATATAATTTATTATATAATTTAACAAACTTATTTTTCTATTTTATCATGTCCTTAGTTTCATTTTATTTGAAAAAATCTCTTTTCTTACTATTGTCACACAAGTTTTTATTATCTTTCTTAACTCATGTTTAACTTGTTTAATGTCCACAAAATACACTCTTTCTTATAACAATCTTAATTATTTGTTTTTTTATTAAGTAATTTTATTTAAATGGTGTATTTCATTTTGAGAAAATTTAACTTTCAAATAGATTTTAAATTTTTTTTTTCTAATTTTTATTATTTTTATATGTACCACACCTAGCCAATTCAGCCAAGTAATAATAATAAACGATCACCATATTTACACGCGAAGTTATTCAGGTAACTGGCCTGGGCTGACCTAAGCCTAACCGGCCTGAACCGGTAACCTAAGACGCTAAAAGAAATAACCAGCTTAGGACAGCATATGAGCAATAGTGGCACAAGTTGCCAAAGGGGGTAATCGGCCTATACCGACCACCCTAAGATACTCAACGAAACCAAAGCACCCCTGAAATCTAGTAAGCCCACAATAGTCGAAACTAAGGGCCTGGGCCAAGGCCTAGGCCCACCTATGGCCCAAACCAGGGCTCAACCCATGGAATGAGCAAACATAATTAATAATCTATAAATATACATGGACCCCAAGAATTAAAGGTACGCATTCATTACTTCATTAATCACCTGATTTGACTTTTTGAGAGCTTTCGCTGACTTAAGCTTCGAAGTCCCTCCTCCAGGTAACCCCTTCCGGGTCCAAGCCGATATATGCCAAATGGGAAGAGGTCAACCGAGGAGATAACAAACTATGTGGTAAGGTGACACTTGTGCCTAATCGATCTTATTTGTTCTTTGCAGGAACATTACCATTTCCCAATTAGTTGTAATCTGAGCACGCACAATGGTTGTCATTCATTGCATTATATAGTAACCACACCCATATGAGTTGATTTGTCTATTACACTACATTATATCAACAACATTGCATTTAATTAAGGAAGATTATCAAATCAAACAATTATAAATATATGGATAGAAATATCAAACCTGGAGGGAACACCATTCAAGACATTTTGCCTTAGTCGTTGATCTCCGTAACAACATGTTATGTCCAACAAATGAACTATGATAAAGGGAAAAAGTTAGGATACTTTTATATAACATGTCATATTCATAAGATTAACATTGAGGTTCTTACCAATGTATCACTTGTCTAAGATGGTTGGGGGGAGAGCAGTGCAAAGAGCAAAACCACACTGCAAGGTTCTCCCTTAGGGAAACCACAAGCCAATGACGCCTGAGAAGAAAATAAATTCGTTGTTATGCATTAAAATGACAGATTATATTCAGAAGTTAACAAAAATGACTTACCCAGCAGCATACGGGACAAAATAAATTTATTTTTTGCGTTGAAAGCATTTTGGTCACATATGCTTGGGTTTCATCAAACTTGTTACCTTCATGAGTGAGTTGGGGGTCTACAAACCCATATAAATCATTCAGCCCCATAGTTTCAGTGACACCAGACAGATACCTAAACATAAAATTGATTTGATATAAGTAAATAGATAAATATATGAAATAATTATATATAATGACTAAAAGACATTACCTCATCTGTGTTGTTCAATATGTATCGGTGTGCTTGCAACAACTCTTCGCGATCTTTACTAACCACACTCATAGCTCAGATGTTGTTACTTATAGAACACCTGTTCAACCATGATCTTTGGGGAAATCCTATCGAATTTGCTTTTGCCATGTAATCTAAACAAAACTCGACACTTTCTTCAGCGTTATACCTTTCGATCATTGAAGCTTCTGGACGATATTGATTTTTCACATACCCTTTCAAAATCTTCATGTAACGTTCAATGGGATACATACATCTTAAGTATACTGGTCCACAAAACTTGATTTCTCTCACCAAATGAGCAAGTAAATGTACTATGATGTCAAAAAATGATGGAGGGAAAACATCTCTAGCTGACATAAGATAATAACAACTTCCGCTTGAAGTTCATCTAACCTTAAAGGATCAATGGCTTTGCTACAAATTGAAGAGAAGAACGCACACAAATGCGTTATGGTTTCTTTAACATTTTTGGGTAAAATTCCACGAATAGCTACAAGTAACAATTGTTGCATTAAGATGTGGCAATCGTGAGACTTTAGGCCAACAAGCTTCAAGTCTTGCATGGACACTAAATTATGAATATTTGACAAGTCTCCTTGAGGTACCTTGACACTTCTTGGATGTTTTCCCAAACACATGATGTAATTTATTAACTTTTTCATGAATTTGAAGGTCAGTTAATAGAATTGGTGCTTCATCATTCTCTTGATGTCCATTGAATGCTTTCTTTAACCTTCGATAAGGGTGATCAGCTTGTAAAAACCTTCGATGGCGCAGATACACAATCTTCCTTCCATTTTTCAACTGATGAGATGTAGTCTTTTCTTCCCATATAAGACATGCTTTATGACCCTTGACACTGTATCCCGACAAATTAGTGTAAGCTGGAAAGTCATTAATGGTGAAAAATAACATTGCATGCATCATGAAAGTTTCAGAAGCAACAACATCAAATACTTCAACCCCATCAACCCACAACAACTTCAAGTCTTCAATTAGTGGATTGAGATATACATTTATGTTATTTCCAGGTTGCTTTGGACCAAATATTGTAACGTCCATACTAGAAATTACTTAACTAAAATAAATAAATAAGAAATTGAAAATTTAACGTCATAATTTTATTATTTCCAAATGCGGGAAAATTTAAAATATCTTTCAATGCGCCATAATTTAAACAAAACTAAAGTAATAATTTTATTAAAAGTTCCAAAATCTGACAAAATAGTAGAAAACAAAATAAAATTCCTAACTCAAAGTCCCCCAAGCTAGCCCTCTCTCGTCGCTATGCATCAACAACATCACCTAGAAAAGCATCTGCTCCCATGTGACAAGTCACACGATCATCGTCAAACAAAAACATAAAGGGTGGGCTCATAATAAATTAACACATAAATAATATCAAAAGTACCCAACTAATTTATCCTAGTTAGTTCTTGGCCAAGACCTTAATACCCCAAGCCTTTTCATTCTTCAATTCACACAAATAGTTGACCATGGACTCAAGATATATGATGCTCACACGAACCTGCCCTCTCGTGGTCCTTTCTCTACGAACCTCCCCCTCATAGTCTTGCTCTACGAACTTCCCCGCTCGTAGTCCAACTCTTCGAACCTACCCGCCCGTAGTCCAACACACGTGATCCACCAACTACGAACCTTCCCGCTCGCAGCATCTCTCAAGTGTGAGCACGGAATATACGAACTTACCCTCTTGTATCCCCACACGAGAGTATCAGGATATGAAGCTCCACACTCATATCATCACGTGTTCACCACCATCTATGAACCTACCCGCTCATGGCACAACATCTCCTGATCCAAGTCTCGCATCACTGCATACAAAACATAAATGCAACCACTGCTTACAACGCTATCGCTTGGCGCTACCTAAGCACCGCTAGGCGAAAATCCTGTGCAGGCCGCCTGATGGAGCACCATTGCCGCTAGGCGCCTGGCCTCTCCCAGACCCACTGTTTCAGGGTCTATCGCTTGGCAAATCAGACCTTGCTGCCAGGCGCCACACGTTGGAGGGACATTGTTGCTGCTCCTATTGCCTGGCAACCGCTCCTGTGCCACCAGACGCTATATCAGTAGCGCACCAGCCACTGTTTTTAGCACTTATAATAAACCATAATTTTAGTCCAATTCATCCCTATACCTTGCCACATATCCTCAAATTATTTCATAACTCCAGACACATAAACAACTTATTTTGCAAGTGCGCTACTGAAGCACACTCGCTCAGGTGAGAAGGATTAGCTTACGCGAGACAAGCCTGGTCGCTCAAGCTAAGTCTTCTAGCCCAAGCAAGTTTAGTGTGCTTTGTGTGAGTGGTATACATTGATGTGAACGTGGATCAAGAGATGTTGTGCCATGAACGGGTAGGTTCATGGATGGTCGTTACATGTGATGGTATGAGCGAGGAGGTTCATACCCAATTACTCTCCTATGGGGATACGAGCGATGTAGGTTCGTATGTTTCGTGCTCCAAGTTGAGAGATGCTGCATGCGGGGAGGTACGTAGCTGGTGGATCACATGTGTTAGACTACGGGCGGACAGGTCCGTAGAGTAGGACTACGAGCAGGGAGGTTCGTAGAGGCAAGACCACGAGCGGGCAGGTTCGTGTGAGCATCATAAATCTTGAGTCCATGGCTAACTTTGTGGTTGAATTAAAGGTTGAAAAGCCTTGAGGGTATTAAGGATTTGACCATGGTCTAGCCATGATAATATCATTGGGTGTATTTATATTATTTGTTATTATTTAATTGATATATTTCTTATATTCTTTTAAGCTCACCCTTTCATGTTTGTGCTTGGCGATGATCGTGTAATTCTTTACAGGGAGCAGTTGATGGTACAAGTGATGCTACTAACACCTGAGACGGAGAGAGGGCTATCTTGGGGATTTTTTTTGAGCTAGGGATTTTCTTATGATTTCCATTGTTTTGTCGGATTTTGGAACTTGTAATAAAATTACTATTCAGCTTTATTTAAATTATGGCACGATTAATAATGCTTTAAATTTTTCCCGCATTTTGGGCGTAATAAAGTACGACGTTTGAATTTATTTATTTATTTTAATCAAGTAAATTCTAGTAGGGATGTTACATTTGGTATCAGAGCAAATGTTTTAAGATTTTGGAGGACTTCGGGAGTGAGCTTACTGCGTTTCTGTGTGAATCTATGTTATGATGTTGAGTGTTAATGATTGTTTGTTTTAGTTATAATCTGAGCTGGTTAATGTGAACAACTGAATTATGTGGCGTGCATAGGCAATGGCTAATCGGAGACGCAAAATAATGTTGGGGCGGATGAGATTGCGAATGCAATCCATAGGATGGTGGACGCGATGCAGCCTGTTGCAGCGCAGCCAAGGGCGATGATCCCACCAGTCAGACCAATGACAATGGAGGATTTCATGCTTCATAAGCCGGCGAAGTTCATTGGCAAGGCCACCCTAGATGAAGCAGATACGTGGCTACAGGAATGTGAGAAGATCTTCAGGGTAATAGAGTGTATTGAGGCTCAAAAACTCACATTTGCCACATTTCTGTTAGTAACAGAGGCGAAGTACTAGTGGATAGGGATGCAGTAGCAGATGCAGACCCGTGAGGAGGATGTAAATTGGGTCAATTTCAGGAAGAGATTCCTTGAGAAGTACTTCCCCGATAGCCCTAAACATGAGCGCGAAGCTGAGTTTCTCACCCTGCAACAGGGGAACATGTTAGTGCAGGCTTACGTGGAACGGTTCGAGTATTTGGTGAGGTTCTACTCACAAACAGTTATTGAGGAATGGCATTGCAGGAAATTCGAGGGAGGCCTGAAGCATGAACTGAGGCGGTTTATCGTACCATTGGGAGTCAGGGAGTTTCCTATCTTGGTCGAGCAGGCCAAGAGTGTGGAGCAGTTAGAGATAGGACCCAACAGGGTCAGTAGGTTCCAAAAGACCAGTGTTGAGGGCAGGCAGCAGAAGAAGCCCTATTGCCGACCGCCATCATCTTCACAGAAGTTGCAGTGCTATAACTATGGAGGAGAGCACCTGAGGAGAGATTGCATTTAGCCGGCAGGTAACGGAGGTAGTAGTGCTAGCACACGCTAGTGCTATGCTTGTAATCAGCTGAGGTACTTTGCTAACAAATGTCCTAATAAGAAGACTACTACGGAAAGTGGACTTGGCCCATGCAAATACTCGCAAGTGCTATGCTTGTGATCCACCATCTTCGTCAGATAGGCCTAGAGCAGTAGGTCGAGTCTTTGCTTTGACCAACACGGAGGCCACTCAGTCAGGTAGCCTTATACTTGACTTTTGCTTGTTGTTGGGTAACCGGGTATTAGTGTTGTTTGATTCAGGAGCTTTGCACTCCTTCATATCTCATGAATGCGTGAAGAAGCTGGGATTGTCGACTCGTGATCTGGGATGCAAGTTAATAGTCTCAAAACCAACATCTGGGCAGGTTTCAACTAATTCTACCTGTGTTGGATGCTTGATGGAGGTAGAGGGCAGACGATTCAAGGTGAACCTAATATGCTTGCCTTTGGAGGGACTGGATGTGATACTGGGAATGGACTGGTTGTAAATAATCACACTGTCATTGATTGCGAACGACATAGAGTGGTGTTCCCAGAATCGGAAGGTATTTGCATGGGCCAAGTCCACGTTCCGTAGTAGTCTTCTTATTAGGACACCTGTTAATAAAGTGCCCCGGCTGATCACAAGCATAGCACTTGCGAGTGCTAGCACTATTTCCCCCACTGCCCGCCAACTGAGTACAATCTCTCCTCAGGTGCTCTCCTCCATAATTATAGCACTGCAACTTCTGTGAGGATGATGACGGTCGACTATAGGGCTTCTTCTGCTGTCTGTCCTCAGCACTGGTCTTCTGGGATCTACTGACCCTGCTAGGTCCCATCTCCAGCTGCTCCACACTCTTGGCCTGCTCGACCAAGACAGGAAACTCTCTGACCCTCAGTGGCACAATGAAGCGCCTCAGTTCATGCTTTAGTGGGTATTAGGCTCCCTTCCTATGTGGAGAAAAGGCCAAAAACTTGAGAAGCCCATGTCTCACTTAACCTAGTGGAGAGGGGGCTATAAAATAAATAGAGAGGCAGAACAATAGAGTCAGAACACACTGAAAGCCCTAACACATAGAGGTAGAGGTAGAGGGAAAATTTTGTTCACGTTTTTCACAGAGCTGTCACCGTAAATTCGACACTGCAGATTCGTTCACCGTTGGATCGGGCTGAAATTTTTACAACAGGTTATTGCTCTTCATTCTGACCGGTCGGATCATTGATACAAGGTCTGTGTTGGGAGATATTAATTTCGTGCTGCAACAGTGATATTATAGGTTTTCCTCTCTTGTTCTTCTTTATTTTGAAAGCTTTATTGCTTTGTTATTTGGTTGGGTGTTGGCACTAATTTGTGCTATTGATTGAGACTCTTTTGTACTCTTGTTGATCATAGTGGAGCTATTTATTTAGCTTGGACGACTCGTGGTTTTTACCCTTGATTTGAGCGGTTTTCCACGTTAAAAATCTTGGTGCCTTTATTTGTGCCTTTGGTGATTTATTATTGCTGCTCTTTGATTATTGCTCCTCATAGATTCTTGCAAGTTAGAGGAAATTATATCCGCTGCATTCTCTGATATATTGTTTGTGTTGTTGTTTTCCCCATCATGTATTTAGGTATATATTTTTTGTGTGTTAAATTGTAAAATTGATATAACCATTAATTAGTGATGTGTAGTAAAAGAATATTATTGTATGATTAAAATTTATAATTAAACTTTTGAGATATATATTATATTCGAATAAAATGTATATAAATCGTTAAAACTAAAATGTAGACATAATGTACCCTATGGATCTTGTACAAAATAAATGCAATACAAAGTTGATGTTAAAATTTATTAATAAAAGTATAAGTTTGTATAAGTAGCTTAAAACACAGAGGACAAATATCGAAAATTTATTGATCATATGAAATCAAAGGAAAAATGAAATTAAACTTCAAATATTTTAAACAAAAGTAACATGTGTATGTGAATAAAATGTAATATTCTGAAACGTAATCCATAGTAAAAAAAGTTACAGTAACATGAATTGGAGGTTAAAATTAAAATTGTTAAACAAAATACATAAAGACATTGTTATCAAAATAGACATTGACACTATGATAACTAATTATTGTTGCATACACACGATTTTTTTTGTCTTAAATTATGTAATTGACATAACAATTGAGTAATGATATGCAGTAGAACAATATTGTTGCATGATTAAACTTTATAATTAAAATAAAGTGTGTATACAGGCAAATTGAATTTGGCCTTGTAACTGAAAGTAATAAAATGTAATAAATATTAATTCAAAATTTGTTGAGTCATAAGTGAATGAATAATTTAAAATAAAATATTTTATTGATTCAAATAATCATAACAAAAATAATAGTAAGTATAATAGTATTATAATAGCAAATATGTTAGACAGCTGGTATATTAGAAAATACAAATTATTAAGGGGTACATTTCTTTAACAAACTCAAGCGTGATTTTTAGGAATTTATATGTTTTGCTCTTTAGTGTCCCCATTCTCACCGTCTTCAACAGTTGTAGTAGTACTAAAGTCTCATAAAAACAGTACATTGTAATACAAGTGCAACGATCACATCAAAATATTACCCTCTATATAACTAAGCACAATATAAAAAGTTTAATTAAGAGGAAAATATGAAAGACCTTCATCAAAGTCAAACACAGAAGACACTCAAAAGTTCAGGATGAGGGGTAGCCCATGAAACCTAATCAAATTACATATTCAAATGTCATATTAATGCCTTTTGTATTCTGATATACTTGGATAATTTTTTTTTCCATATTGTGTTTATATTTTGGTTATAGACATTGGAAATAAAAATAAAAAGCATTACTTATTTTTTAATATGAAACATGAGGAAAATAACTTGATCTACTTATTTTTAATTTTTATTTCAAATTTTTCTAGACAAAAATGCAAACCAACATGAGTGAAATATGTGTTAATTATTAGAAACGTATCCAATTCTTTTATGTAAAACAACCACCACAATATAATGTCTCTTGAGTGGGTAAATCCAAGCAAGTAAAATTGGCTAGAATCATCAACACAAACTGATGTATTAGTGTAAATTTATAGTCTAAGAGAACCTTTCAGAGCAAGGATAATTTCCACAGCATCCACAAAACATATGTGTACATATTGTGTCGTAGAATAATTATGAAACATGAAACGACCACAGAAAATGAAGATACAAAGCCTTTGCTTTTGTGGCCACCCAACAGTGCCAAATATCTCTTATAGTACTTCACGCTCATTGCATGATTAGATGTTCTACCAGTAAATGTAAATTTGCTCGTCCATCATCATCATCACCTTAGAATAGATAGAACATATAAGATTGTGAAATCTTCGGTATTTAAATATAATCCCCTTAATACATGTGCACCTGTGAGTACATAAAAAGATGAAAGAAGAAAGATAATAGTTAATAGAAAGTAATTGAGTGATGAATACATATAGTATTGTAGTACATACTCAAATAGATGTTAACAAGAAAAGAGATGAAAAAAGAAGTTGCCTTTGACATTCAATAACATGGAGCACTTAAGGGAATTTCCTATTCTAACATACCAAATACTCAAATAAAGGAACAATTTCACATAAAAAATGTATAACACACATACACAGTTTTAGTTCAACCTAGTTGTTATCCAAGCTAATTTTTTTTTATACATACTAAATTCACTAATTGTGGAAAAAGGGGGAGGTAAAAGTTTATAGGAAATATCTAATAGAATACAAAATAAAAAGCCTCTAACTATTAATCGATGAAATAATTTTTATTCATCTCGATGAATAACTAATAGAATACAATATAAAATAAGTTTCATTTATCTCAATCAATATAAATGATGTCATGTGAGCACCAATATTCATAATACATGTTGATACTCCATTTCCAAAAACGGTTGCAATATTGGTCAAGTCAAATAAAACCTTACAAAAATGTTAGAAGCTAATTAAGAAATCTTGACAAAGAAATCACTTCCAAATTTATCATATTTTGTATTAATTCTTCTCCACCAACCCCGTTCTACAAATAAATTTCATAATGCATCAGAATCACAATTCTTGATATAGATTAAAGATATCATGACCATTATAGCACAAAGGATTTCTAAACCAAGAGAAGAAAGTCTGAGAGTACAAAAATTTGAAAAAAATCATATGCAACAACTTCCAACCGTAAGACTTGGTTTTATTTGGAAAGTAAGGTTATAATATTATCAAGAGCATCAACAAAACAATTATAACCACAATGATGATTATGTATCATCTCAGTCATTAATAGTAATTTATACCTGCAATCATCATATGAAGTTATAACAGCAAGTCCCTATATGGTAAAAAATTAAGTTTGGGTCCATTCTAAAATGAATTCAAATAGAAAAACAAAGCCATTAATCGACGTCAATAACCATGTCTACAAAAAAAATAGCTATAAAATTATCAACAAAACAATAAAAAAATTAAAAGAGAATAATAAAATGCCGATACCATCATGAAACTATACTTACTTTCAAATCATTAGCAAGTTTTAAACCAATGTGGGGTTTGTGTGTGTCGTAAACCAATGTGGTTGTGGTTGTGGTTCTTTTGTTGTGCTCATACCTAATTGTACCCTCTTACTCACCCCACCAGAGTGCAGAGGAATTTTGTTGGATGCTATTGCATCTTCATTTCATCCTATAAATTAATCACACCGTTAATGTTGTCACTCCTTGGCAAAAGATTTTTTATGCTGGTCAAACCTGAAATTAGAGGGTGAAATTAAAGAAGGACATTACATTCATTGAATGTGTTGGGATGTAGGACCACTAATTTAACCAATTTCATTTACCATTGAATGAACACTTTGATTGAATCATTTTGTTGTCAAGTAGAAAGGTATGCTTGGATTATGTTTGTCCACACAAACATGATCATATATCACTTGAAAATATTTTCATATACCAAAAAGTAAAAAGTCTATTCCATGTTTAAGACTTCGATTTGTATAATAATATGTATAGTGAAAATCACACTACACCTAAGAAGTGAATGAAAGATTACCATGACTAAATCCATTGCTGATTGAATACAGTTATACAAAACACAAACTATAAGTATAATAGTTTTTTTTTGCTTATGCAAACAAAAATAGAAGAAATAATTAATGAAAATTTATTAAAGTTGACAGATAGTGAATACTAATCCAATTGTGCCAAAGATAAAGCCTAAAATAGTTGTGACCACAACAATAGCACTGGATTATAAATGAGAAAAAACATGGACAATTACCTCTGCATCAAGGATAACATCTTTGACATGTGGATGTGTGAATTGCTTTTGCTTTGCATCATCATTCAAAGAATGGATGGAGTGCAACTTTGTTTCCAACTTGGTCAACAGCTTATGATAAAGCTTTCTTGAATTGAGATTTTGAGGAGAATCTACCTTCTCGAATATAACCTGAAGGAAAGCATAAATAAGAGCGCACTACTATCAAAACTCTAATGCTATGGTATGGATTCAAGTGTTGGTAGCTTGTGACAATGACTCAATGCAGTGTAGTGTTAACGTAGTAGTGAAATGGGCAATAAGGTATTTGATCAACACTTTCTTTTAAGCATAGGTCAGATAGTGGAGAAAGGAAACTCGATTTTAATAAAGAACCAGGTACTGTACTTGAAGGAGAAGCACGGTCGGCTAGCAGCCCGGGTAGAAAAGAAAAAAAAATTGGATGTACAAATTGGAGTTGAGCATCCTGTAGAAAAGGTGTTTGAAACGTGTGGACAATGAAAGCGGTGCGGGATATGTTCGGAACGGTGTGATGGAGAAAGAGTCCGGTAAGCAAATTAAAGCATTGCGATTTGAAAATGAAAGAGAAGAGACAACCAATCTTGTCAAAGAGGTTGAAGAAGAAGCAATGTTGTTGATGATGGGATGTAGCTCGAGGGATAAGCACAAACAAGTGGAGAAGTCAGCAAGAAGGTTGAGTGTCATAAATCAGTCCAGTAGCATTGAGAGGTCGTCAAGACGTGCAGATAGCTCGGAAAGCTTAACAAAGAGTGTGGAAATCTCAAACAGCTCGATGGAGCATGTGGAGAGCTTGATGGAGCATGAGGCCAACTTAGTTAGCTCGGTGGAAAGTCCGGATAGCTTGATTAAGTTGGTGGAGCAAGTGGAGTGCCTATATCATTTGGGGGAGCAAGTGAACATCTCAGAAAGCTTAGCAGGGAACATAGGTAGCTCGGATAGCTCGTGGATTGTGGATAACTCAGATCTTGAACAAGATGTGTTAAGTTTGCAAGAGCAGTTGTGTGTTGAGAAGGATCTGAGAGTTGTACTGGAGGTGCAAGATGAGAAGTGGCGACTTGGAATAGATGATAAGTTTGGTGTGAAGGAGTGGAAATTTTCCGATCTCTTAAAGAGAGCTCGGCCCATTCAGAGGAACTTGGTTAATGGCAAGGCAATCACAAAGATAATAAAGAACCCAGTAAAGGGTAAGTTAGCCAAGGTTAAGATGAAGTCAGTCAAAGAGAAGATGAAGTCGGTCAAAGAGAAGATCAAGTCGGACAAAGAGAAGATCAAGTTGGTTAAAGAGAAAAGCAAGTCAGTTATGGAGATAGAAGATTGTTCGGGATGAGAGAAGAAAAAAAATTAAGATTAAAGGGGAGTTTTGTTGGATAATCTTTAATTTTGTTAGATAATATTTAGATTATGGAGTTGTTTTTATTTAGCAAAGTGATAGGGTATTTTATATTTGGTGAATTAGATTTAAGTTAGTTGTTATTTTAGTTAGTTAGAGTATTTAAGATTTAGTTTGATAATATGGCATATTAGATAAGATAAGATTAGATTAAGATTTAGTTTGATTTGTTAATATTTGATTTGTAATTGGCTATATAATAGCTCATTCTCCATCAATGAAAAATATCACAGTGAGTTACATTGCATATTCTTTTAGTGTGTGTGAGTTTTTTCCAACAATAGATACTTGGTTTAGTGTCTTCCTTAAAAGAGTCGCTTGAAGGAAACTTTTGTAAGACTGAGTCTTTGTCGTCGAGTTTAGCACCCAAGAATGCATTCCTAGAAGACTGACATTTTTTTTTATATATTTTTATCTATAAATATCTTTTTTTTTTTTGTTTTCATGGTAGTGATTTTGGATTTTTGATGTAGAAAGTTTTTCATCAACTTTCTCCTCTTAGACATGAAACTTCTCTAAAAGTTATTCATTTTTTTTTATTCTTCTTTTATATCTTTTTCACTTTTAACATTCTCCTCTTTCATCAAATTTATAGCAAAACTTTTTGTACCATTTGTTTACAAAGTAACATTTGAGAAACGTTTAACAATTTTTGATTAATTTTAATGAGATATAAGACAAAAAAAATTTAATGACACCTCAATATATTTTAATTGCAATTGCTAATATACCTTCCACGACCATTTGTTCTCCGCTACAAAAAAAATTAGATAAAATGCAATAAAATCGGTCCGTTACAACAAAAAATGGTTTTATCAGGAGTTTTATTTAATTATGGAGATTTTAACCCCACTAAGTAAATTTCCCAAAATTTATATTTTCCCAATTAAAACCAGCATTGTTGACAAATTACCAATTGTTGTGAGTAATCCTAGTAAATCAGAAGTTCCCTACGGTTTCATAATTATCATAAATTACCAAAGGTTTTATATATTCATAATGGTTGTAACGTTCTATTTAAATAATAATGTAATTAAATGAATCATTATGATGCATAATAAAAGGTAAAGTCATGGGGTATAAACGTTACCCCTTACAATTATCCAAGAGTACTTAGAAGAAAAATTAAGGCACACCACAATGTCAATATCAAGACAAAGAAAGAAGTTTAACAGTATTAGAATAAGTGCTCCAAAAGCAAAATAATACAAGACTACAACCCAAAAAGGAAACTCAAAGATAGGCGGGATTTGACCCAGGACGAACTAAGCAGCGGTTATAGAAATAATACAAGACTACAACCCAAGAAGGAAACTCAAAGATACTGCCCAATAATCACCCTGATTACCACGGGAAGTTCTCGCATCTGCTCACATCAATAAATTGATGATCATCACAAAAGAAGAAAAACCACACATAGCACATACAAACAAGCAGAAAGGGTGAGTTAGGGTAGAAAAACGATTTATTGTACTATTTCATACAATTTTATAGAAAAAGATACATACATCAACCAAGCATGTGAAGACTCGCAAACAAGACACTACGACTCAAGACACGATTATCCGGAAACATATAATTAGTCGGATTCACCATATGCTTGCACTTGTGGTGGCCTCTACTACTCTAAAGAGCCAATTGCCAATGGGTTTCACCCTACCACTCACAAGGTTAGCCTTCAAACATCTAAGGTCATTATCCTGCCAAAGATTAGGGCCTCCTGCTACTCGCACCACTTGAGTTAGTACGCTCTACGTGAGACTCATTGACTCTTTAGAGTGTCAGGATGCAATCCTTACTTGAATCCTTACTAAATTATATAATAAGGCACCACCACGAACTTCGTGGAATTACGTCCTAAGCATGAGGCACCACCATGAACTCCCACTAACAAGTGTCAGGAATTACGTCCTGACCAATGAGGCACCACCACGAAACCCTCATGGAATTACGTCCTGACCAATGAGGTACCACCATGAGATCTCACCTAGAGATTCATGGAATTACGTCCTGATCACACCAAAATCATGTTTCTCCAACCAACATAAAGACATTATACATACCAATTCCATATCAACATTTATAACCAACCATCACATTCATGTTACATGCAAAGATCATGCCAAACTCATCAATTTCAACCCATAAACCATTCAATACATGCAAAATCGCTTATTTCATGTTTTAACATAGTAATCAAACCAAACATGTGGCAAACATCCAAGAACAGGGAAGAAAACAAGACTTTGGCACATTCTCGCCAAATTCTCGCTCAAGCTGAAAGGTCTCACTCAGGCGAAAGGGTTCTCTCACTCAGGCGAGCTCCTCTCGCCTAAGCGAGAGGTCAAAAAGTGGGAACAATGGCCTTCATGTTCTCTTGCTTAGGTGAGACCTCCTCGCCTGAGCGAGATGGACTCTCGCTTAAAACAGGAGCTCGTTACCTGAGCAACAACTTGCGCAAGTTCCAGGGAGGAACTTCTGGTACTCTTACTTAGGCGAGACTGGCTCGCGTGGGCGAAAATACTAGGTTCCTCCACTGTTCACGCGTGCAACAGGCATTCATTCGAAACCAAACAATATTTTTAACAGTTCCCAAGCAATTATAATAGCAACCAAGAATCAAACTCACGAAACAAAACCAGAGCAAGCAAAAAACTGCAAGAAATAGTAAACCCTAGCTTCTCTTACCTTATCAAGAGCTATTGTGAGGGGGTTTAAGCTAGCAGAATGGCACCACAGCTCCAAGGACAACTTCTCAAGTTGAAAGCACTAACATCAGAACAAGGACGGGTTACAACGATGAACCCTAAATGGAACCACAAGAAGAATCCAGCCGAGGAAAAAGAGTAAGAGCTGAAAAATAACTTACGTGAGCGAAAAAGTGGGTTTAAGCTGACTTGAAGATAAATGGGATTCAAAACCCTAGCAAAGCTCAGTTGAGGGAAAGGAGAGGAAGGAGGAGCTGGTTCGTTTCTAGAAAACAGAAGAATGAGTGAGTTAGGCTTCTCTAGGAGTTTTGGACACCCCATGAGCCGACCCTAGGCCCAACTGATTTAAGACATGCCCTTAAACATTGGGGCATAAATAATTGGACCTTAAAATGGCAAAATTTGAGTAACACGAACAAAAGGACCTAAGTTCAAATATAGGATAAAACAAATTTATTAGTTTTTCACGAGTATTAAATACCATAGGAATGATGGTGCAAACAAATAAATAGATCTAGGCAGCGCAAGTATTGATTCTAGTTACTTTAGATTCACATTTTTTTCTGTAAAATATAACATCAAATATTTTAAAGTAGAGATAACGATTTCAGACTTAACTTTCACCATAGGTTGTTTTCTTCATCCAACAAAGAAACTTGTAAATATTTCCTCATTTCAGTAATACTTGCCATCAACGTATGACAAAAGCTGCGGCCTGGAATGTCCTTGCTGAAAATGACCAAGTATATATAGATAGATACTTGGTTTAGTGTCTTCCTTAAAAGAGTCACTTGAAGGAAAATTTTGTAAGACTGAGTCTTTGTCGTCGAGTTTAGCACCCAAGAATGCATTCCTAGAAGCCTTCCTAACTCTTGTCTATATCCAAAATAACTTTCCAGAATAACTCGCTCTACACCAATGAAACCAGAACTGCAAAGGTACGACAGCCAAGCTTGTCGTATGAAAGTTTAATGTTTGTTTATCAGTCAACTTCGTTAAAGTTTGACACCTCTAATAAGATATTGGTGTTTGCCTTTCTTTCAATTTAATCAATTTTAGAACACTAATGTCAAGGCTTTACCAAATAACAAAGTGTATTCAGTCGCCATGCACATTAGGAATGGTCACAACATGCAGTTTGCTACAACACAAAAATCATCAAATAAGTAAAACTTCAAATATACAGTAGCAGAGATTAAGGAAGTATGGGAAATTCGATCTCAACATGCTGTATAAAGCTGTCACAAATTCATCCTTCAATCAAAAACAAAAGCGATGACCAACCTAAAGGGAACTATATTACAGTTTCATACAACACAATAATATGCAGAGTTGACCTGTTTTATTGCAGTAGCTAGATTGTATTCAACTATGAAAAGAATGGGTTAAAACACCAAAGCAGCTCACGTATTTCTCAATTCAAGTAGGATGAACACATTCCATATGTGTGAGATTTAGTCTACATGATGCAAATACAAATAAAATATATACTAATTATTACCCCTTTTGGCCAATTATGGTTTTTGGCAAATATTAAATCAGCACATTACTTGATGCTTACTGTTTTTCTGTCATAAATATGTACAAAGTTGAAATGTTTAGATAGTTACAAGTTTGGATCCTAACAAGAAAAGAAATATGAGAATATTATGAATTTATGACACTTCAAAAGTATGAAAAGAAAAAAATAATTAATGGCCATGATTAAACTGAGCTTAAACTATTGTACCCTGAAATTTATTTGACTTCCATAAGTATATGTGATTTGAATTGCCACTAAAATTGTATAGATGGAATTTACTTTTCAGAACTCAATCCATAGGTGTTGAAGCTCTACTCTGATCTTTTGCATCAAAAGTTTTGAATGGAAGATTTCCTTTCTTCCAAGTTCTTTCTCATTCAGTGCAATGGTGTGAGTGCAGACCAGTAGTTATGAGATGGGATTCACTCCTTTCAACATGTACAGTCTATTTCAGCATGTCAAATGCATAACAAGCAGTATGACAAATTCAACCTCCGGGATATAGCTTTCAGATGCATTCAACCCAAATCCATCAGTCCATCAAACACAAATGTGATGATCTAATAGAGGGAAGCATATTACAATTTCCTTCAACACAGAGTAATGGGAAAATCAAAACTTCAGATATGTCTAGCAGAGAAATTGAAATGGCTAGCAGTTAAAGGGCCAGTTTAGAAACCTGGAGGCAAGCCTGACTGAAAAATCAATAAAATGTCATAAAACAAGATGCTCATCCGCCACATTGTACCCCATCAAAAGGCTTCCAAAAGCTGTTGAGATCTTATTCAAAGTTGTATTTAAATCCATAGACAGGTGCGGTTTCCCTTAGCTACTCTGGCTTATCTGAAAAACAAATAACAGCTTTCTAGAGTCATGAATTTAATCTTGATCTCAAGAAGCTTCAGTTTAAAAAACAAGAATGTATTACATTAATTCAATTTACCCTCTCCAATGAAATTTCAGTTGAAAATATCTGTCTCCCATATTCACCACAATACTAAGCAGAATTTTGGCACAGACTACACAGACAAACTGCTAAGAATAAGAAAAATACCAGTAGTCACTTATACAGTAACTAAGTTCAAATTAAAATGACACAAATGCTCACTCTAAATAAAATATATACAAGTTAGTTTTCGTTTAAACTTGCAATTCCGGTCAAGTATTGAAAGGAAAAAGAGAAGAAATGAAAGATATATGTGGCAAAATAGTTTTTCATGGATAGAGGTTGATGGCTTAAGTGAAAGAAGGAGAATTACCTGCACATTATCCTTGCTCATTAAATCCATCTACCGGCAATCTTTATGCCATCGATATGGCAGAGTTTAGGCCAAATTTCACGGTCCTTCTTGTGGCATCGTTTTTGCAGTAAGGGACATCCCTCTATGCTTAATTTTATTATAGACACAGGCATCGTTTCTCCTGCAATATTTTCTAGCTTTTTACAGCTTTCAATGTACAATGCTCGTAGCGACATGAGATGGAGAATGCCCTTACAGTCAAACGTCTCCAAACTAGACAAGTTATAGAGACACAGAGACGTAAGGTAGGGAGGCAGCAAACCCTCCTCCGGGAAGGTGTTGATGCCATCACAAGGACCCTGCACTTTGAGAGAGGTAACCATGTCCATACATACCCATGTTTTACTGCTCAGTAGTTTCTCACAATTACTGATCTCAATCGTTCCCAAGTTAGGTGGCATACCACCTCCAGGGAATGACTCAATTTGATGACAGTTGGATATGTTAAGATATTCCATCTTTGGAAGAAGAGTTACCATCTGATTGGGCAACGACTTCAACTTGTCACATAGTCAAATTGGGAGCAGACAATCCTTCTCTGGGGAATGACACAAAGTTGGGACAGTAGCTAATATGAAAATAATTCAGACTCTTCAATGACTCTGACCCTGAGACTAAAAGTGATTTCATATTTTCACAGTCTTTGATTTCAAGAGTACTGAGATTTGGGAAGGTAGCCAATGGAAGAGACATGACTGAATCACAACTATTCTTTATTGACAGTGATTCTAATAATTCGTGTTTGTGTTGCATTGGGAATTTAAGTTTCTTTAAACCACAAATATCTAGAGTTTTCAGCGATGCAGGAAGACGATCACTTGGAAACGATATTGCCGACAAACAATTCTGTAATGTTAAAGATTGGAGGCAAGTAGGTTGGATGTTAGTGATGGCCTCCATCATAGACTCCACCATTGGCCCTCCTTCTACTTCTATACTTTCCACCAAAAGAGGAAACTCATGAAACACTACTGTGTTGCTGTCACGTATCTCTAATGTTCGAAGGGTTGGAGCTCTTGGCACAGAAGAGACAAGAAGCTCGCAATTTGTAACTAAGAGTGTTTGCAGAGAAGGAAGGTGTTTTGGCAAATCTCCCCTTAGGTTGGGGCAGTTCTGAATATGAAGATCCTTAAGCACAGGAAAAGCCTCTAAAACAGAGGAATTCCACACCTCCCAACAAGGCATATCAAAAATGTGTAGCCATTCAAGGGAGGGAAAGGGCGTCACAGATGAATAATTTTCATTCTTATAAAAGCCTGCATCAATAGTCTTCACCGATTTCATGTATGAAATACGGAGAAACTTGAGAGATGGGAGCTGCCCAAGTGAAGGAAGCATGCAACAGTTTTTACAATTATGGAAATACAAATACGTTAGATTTTGGTAGGAAAAATTCCCCACCCATTCCGGAAATCTGGTTCCTTTATAGCCCCTTATAAATAGAGATTCCAAGTCTTGGTGAGGTTGTAATTTGCTGAGTACATCTAATTCAATTTGGAAGTTGATGCTATTGTCGTTACCTGTAGACCATTCTAAGGATAGATGGTTAATATGCTTCTTCTCCATTACCCGGGCTTCTAATGCTTCTTCGCCTTTCGTAACATTCTCTAGTTTCTCAATAGAAAACGAACCATGGAGATTTGGAAGTCCTCCCAATTCTTTGATGCTATTCTCTATATGCTTGCCCACAATATACGTATCCAACCTCTGTAATTGATTTAGTTTCCCCATTCTTTTAGGCATCTCTTTTATGGGCGTATGCAAAATTTCAAGATGACGCAAGTTTACAAGATTTTGCATGCCACTAGGCAACTTAGTCAGCTTAATGCAATTCGACAACTTCAAAGTTTGTAGATTGCACAAATTACACAATGACTCCGGCAGAGTTTTTATACTTGTATAAGAGAGATTTAGATAACGCAAATGGATCAATTCACCAATTGAATCAGGCAGAAGAAACAGACTTTGGAAGCTACAAAACGATAGAACTCTCAAGTACTTAAGCATCGACACTACAATATGGGATGCCTTTTCATCGTTGAATGGAGAATCTTTATAATTGATCACCAAGAAAGTTCTTGGGAATTTTACCATGTCAAAACCTTCAATATCAGAGACTGGATCAATGAATCTTGTAAATGACAAATGACGAGTTTTTCTATCTATTTTGGTTTCTTTTCCAAGTTCATCTGATCTGAAATAGAATTCGCCACCAATAAATGTTGCCAGATCATGCATGAGGTCATGCATTACAAAACAGTCACCCCAAGTCGAATGTCTTAAAGATTGGAAAAACGATCTGGAAACCAAATCATCAAAATACTCGTCACCAACTTCTTCTAAAGTTTTTCCTCTCTTTGGTGCTTTTACAAGATCTTCAGCCATCCACAGCTGGATCAGCTCATCTTTTTTAAATTCATAATCCTTGGGATATAGTGAGCAATAAACAAAACACCGTTTTAATTGTGGAGGAAGATAATGGTAACTAATTTGAAGTGCTGGAATAATTTTACACTGACCTTCGTGAAGTTCCCAAATGTCACTTTCAAGTACATTATTCCAATCCCTAATAGACTGCTTTAATCTCAACATTCCTCCAAGCGACTGTGCAGCTAAAGGCAACCCATTACACTTTTTAACAATCTCTTTTCCAATCTTTTCTAGGGTTCCTCTTTTCTCACTGGCTTCTGGGTGAGGAAATGCATGGTTTGCAAACACCAACCAACAATCTTCATTTGATAATTGGTTTAGATGATATACTTTAACAGTTTTAAAAGGAACTCCAACCGCTACACTTTTATTGCGGGTTGTCACGAGAACTTTACTTCCTCTAATCCCACTTAGAAATGGTTTCGTAAGACTACTCCAATTATCAAAATCCTCAATCCAAACATCATCCAAGACAATCAAGAATCTTTTACCTTTCAGTTTGTCCATCAGGTCAAGTTGGAGGGCATTTAGATCACTCAATTTACAAGGTTTTTTGGTAATTTCCTCTATCATAGTTTTTGTGGCCTTCACTATATCGAATATATCAGAAACACAAACCCATGCCTTTAAATCAAATATCTGCTGCTTCAATTTGCCATCGTTGAACACAGATCTTGCCAAAGTGGTTTTCCCAACCCCACCCATGCCTACAATAGGGATCACAGACACTTGTTCACCATCACTGCTATCCTCTAACACCATCTTCATTATGGCCTCCTTATCTTTATCTCTACCGTACAAAGCATATCCATCTTCCAGAGATGATGGCTGAGATCTCCATGGCTGGTTGTTATCCACCGGAATATCCCTCAAATCAAGACTCTGCTTTTGTTTTAAAATCTCATCTAATCGTTCAAGTATGTCTTCCAATTTCCTAATACTAACAATCTTCTTCCTTTTGAAAATGAGAGAAAAAGAATTGCTTACCTCCTTTTGAGTAGCAGCTTTAGTAGAAGCTTCATCAAGTAAATCATCAACCTCATAGACAATATCATTGAGAAGATCGAGCCACTCTTTGACATTGGAATCTGTGATTTGTCTCTTTTCAGCATCAGCAAGCACAACTTTAACCACTAGCAGCTGGCTCTTCATCTTTTGAAGCAACTTGTCAGACTTCTTTCCACGGATGAAGTTGACAAACTGAGGGGAAGCTAGTTTGTCAAAAAGAACGTCAATAAAAGCAGAAAGGAGTGCACCACCTACAACGGCTAATGCCATGATTTCAACAGCAAACAAGTAATTGACGGAACGGATACCAATTGGTTGGGTGAAACTGCGTTGGTTTTTGGCAGATGTGATCAGAAAAGAATAAGGAATTTCAGTCAACTCTCTTCACTTTAAATTGCAGGCTCCGTGAGCAAACTACCCTCAACATGAACCGTTAGATATAATATTAAAAAAAATTGTCTCTTCATTTTTTTCATACAAACTCAAATATTAAAAAAACTATAAATAATATGATTAAATGATTACATAATAAAAAATTAATACTTAATATTATTAATTGTTAATAATATCAATAGAAATAATATTAATAGAAAACAAAATAAAGAATCAAATCAAATTGAAGCTTACAAAATTTAATAATGTAATATATTTTACTTATATATAAAAATGGATTCTTTTTATGTCTACATCTGTTTTATATTTTTACGAAAATATATTTCGACATACAAATATGATACAATTTTAACATGGCTTATGTGTCATTTTATTTTTATTTAAAAATTTTTTTTATTTAAAAATTATTTTTATTAAGATGGAAAGGAGTGTGGCACTTGTGTGAGTTTATTAAAGGTGGAGGAAGAGTTTTTCATCAGAGAGAGTGAAGAATGAAACTTTGGCAAAGAGATAGAAGAGAGAGAAGCTCCTTCTTCACACACAAAAAGCTTGAGTGACTGATCGTATGGGAGTAGTTGACAATGCTACAGAAGCGATTGTAGCAAATAGTATTGTTGGGCTTGCGGTTTGCGATTTTTTTGTTCAAAAAGTACCGTTCACAACTTTTTTTACTTAAATAGCATATTGTACTTTAAATTTATGTGGATAACACGGTTTTCATTTTTAGTTGAGAATTCGGTTTTCTACCAGTTGAATTCTGAACTTAGTTTTTTATTTTTATTTTTGTTTTTCTATAAATAAATTAGAATTAATGTTTTTTAAATTTTTTAATAAAATAGATATAAAAATTATTTTTTATTTTCTTTTTGTAAAAAATGTTACATTAGAGGTTAAATATATTTTTTTTAAAATAGATCTAGTATTATGTTTTTAGTTATTTTAGGTATTATTTGAAAGAAAAAAATAATAAATAATATTATTTTATTTTTGAATTTGTTGATTTAAATATAGATTTTATATTGTGTAGTAAGTTATTTTATGTGCAATTTAAAAATATAAAAATCAATTTAATTTTTTTTATAATTTTTGTAATATTAATTATTTTTAATAGATGTTTATAAATATTGAAATTACAGTTATCTTTTAATTTTTAATAATTTAAAAAAAATGTATATTATAAACTTTGAAAATTTGTAAAAAATATTTTAAAAATGATGGAGATAACTAAAATAATTTAAAAGCATTTCATTATTGTATTTTAAATAATTTTGTTATTTGTTTTTGGTTTATGTAAAATAAGTAACAATAAAAGATAATAAGAAAAGATGTACCATTGAATTGAATCAAGTACAAATTTATTGAACACAATTAAAAGTACAACATAAACTAAGTGATTTGATGTGGATCATCTAAGTGCAGGGTTATTAGGACAATGATTTCTTGTGTATCCTTCAGTTCTACAATAGGAACACTTTTTTTATTGTCTTCCTTCCTTAATGTCCATCTCAGTCCTAATTCTACTTGATTTAAGACGACCCCTCTCGCTCCTTTTTGTGGCAGGATGAGGCCAAACCTGTGGCCCTTGGTATGGTGGCCAATATTCTTCATGTCTTAACTCGCCAAATAAATTGTTATATACTTTCATGATGACATCCAGCCTATAATGGGGACTTATGTACATGCTGAAGTCGTGATGTGCATGCTTGCAAGCTGCAATAACATGTGAACATGGTAGATGTATTTTTTGAAACTTTCCACAATCGCACCACCTTTCATCTAATCTGACTACAAATTTTCTTGCAAGACGTACTTCTCTAGGATTGACCATCTCTTCCACTTTAAATCTTGTGGTATTTCTATCAAATTCAACGACGTGATGCGTGTTTGACTTGGAGTCCGCATCTTGTAGGAAGTTGGTCGCATATTCAGAGTACACATGACCAACACTGACCATTGCAGTTATTTGCTTACCTCTTTTTGTGAAGTATGTGTTGCACTTGGTGTACGTGGCCAATACTATGGATGAAATTGGCAAATTTCTTGTCTTCTTCAGGACAAAATTTATTGCTTCAGTCAGATTCGTTGTTACGTGACCCCACCTTCTTTCTTGATCATATGCAAGACACCACTGCTCTCTTGGAATTTGGTCTACCCAAGCTGCTGCTTCTGGGTTGTCTTCTCTAATGATGTTGTAGTAGTAGTTACAGTGTGGCTCCGTCAATGCATATGCTACAAATATAATTATAAGAAGATTTTATTTTCTAATAATGGGTGTGAAAAATTAACAGCCAAAAAAATGAAAAAGAGAAATTTACATGTAATAACCTACCTATATTGACGAGGTCCTTTTTCAAAGTTGTACTCTTGAATCTTTTTGTAAAATTTTGTGCAATGTGTCAAATACAAAACACCTGCACGCAGTTCCCTTCAGTCCAGCCACTACTGGGTCTATTGAATGTTGCACTGATTGAATTGTGGCGGTCTAACATTAAGCATAAATTTTGTTGAGGCGTAACTTGTGTCCTTAGGTTTTTAAGGAAACAAAACCAAGCTTCAGTGGTTTCACCCTCTACTATAGCAAATGCAATGGGGAAAATGTTATTTCTCCCATCTTGTGCAATAGCTACTAGAAGGGTGCCCCTATACCTTCCGTAAAGGAAGGTTCCATCCACTTGCATTATTGGTTTGCAAAATGGGAAGCCATCAATTCATGGTTTGAATGTCCAGAACACTTTTCGAAAGTGTTGTTGGTTTTCTAGGACCTCCTCCCCATTTGTAATTGGACTGGTTTTCAACTTGTATACAAACCTAGACAGATAAGTTTGCATGGCTTGTAGTAGGCACGACAATCGGTTGTAAGACTGTTCCCAGTTTCCGTACACATCTTCAATTGCTTGTTGTTTCGCCAACCATGCCTTTCTGTAGGTTGTGTTATATCCCATAGAGGTCTGGATGGAAGAAATTATTGTTGCAATTGGTGTGGATGGGTCTGACTCCACCATTTGTCTTACATGTTGAGATATTATTCTTGAGCCCAAGTGCCTGTGGTCTTGTGTTATGAGTTGTGTTGCACATGTGTGCACACCTTCAACCTTTCAAATTTCCCACACTTGGTCCCTTGTATGTAATATTGCCTGACATTTCCAAGGACACGTGTTGCACACATTGCACCCTCAACCTTGTTGTGTTTGAGTGTGTGGTTTTGTAGGTGCAATGGTTTGTTATGTGATACCTATTTAAAGCATCTAGAAGTTGTTCCTTTGTTCGAAACCTCATTCCTTGGGTCAGTGTACCAACATCGTGCTCAAAGTTGTCATGCAACATTGTGTGGTGGTCATAAGCGTTTGGGAATTCCTGGTATGGGGTTTGGTTGTATTCTTCATATAATTGGAAGTGTTGTGGTGGGTTATAAGAGACATGTGTCTAAGGGTGGGGGTGAGGGTGTTGTTCTTGTATGAGGTGGACATCTAGGGTTTGGTCATGGTCATCATGTTGATCAAAAAGTATATTGTCCTCATCTTCGCTAAACGCGTCTAAGGATGCTGTAGGTAGACCTAGGTTTTCAAATTCTACGATAGTTGGAGGAGAGAAACTTTGGGTGTTGTGATGTGCGGGAGTTTGAAAAATATTTGAGGTAGACAGACCGATTAGTAGTTCGGTATATGACTGTATATCATTTCCCCAATCCCCTAGGTAGGTAGTGTTAAGGTCAAATAGTTCTTGTTGCGGTTCGGTGTTTGGATGTGGATGATGTGCATCAAAATGTGTTAAATAAATATTTTCAGAAGGTTTCGTACTTGAGTTGTAGGTGGTGCAGAGTTCAATAGATGTAACAGTTGGGGTGGCCTGTATCATGTCGAAAGCGTTGTTTAAGTCGTCGTCATCTTGGATCTGAGTGGTTGTGTATGTCACATGTTGGCCACAAACTTTAGTCGAAAATTTGAAGTGAATAAGTGGAACTCCATCCCTTGGATCTCTATTTGCCTTGTCCATTATTATGCGAATAAGTTTGGACAAGCCGAAACCTCTATGGATGCGGATCATGATTATCTTTGCAGATGCAAAGTAGACACCAGTTTGAGCATCACTAGCGATTTCTCCATTGTCATATACACAGACAAAGATTGACCCTTCCATCCGAGGTTGTGGTTGAATCTGACTTTCGATGATTTTTCAGAGCGAAGAGAAATTGCACGATTAAGATTGTGAGTTTAGAAAGTGAGGGTAGTCTTTTATACCAAAATTAAAGTTATCATGTCACTTCCTATTATGTGAACATGTGACTTGCACGATAGTTAATGTTATCATGTAAGTGGCACGAACTTTTATGTACTCATGTGATTGACACGACTTCTTATGTACCCATATGAGGGGCACAAATTATTATGAACCCATGTGACTGGCATGACCTCTAATATTAGCATGTGACTTGACTACATTTTATAAGAGATTAGCATTTCCTTACCCCCATTTTGTAAGTTCAAATTCATTGAAATTAAAAGCTGCATAAACATTTGATGAAGAAGAACATCATAATTAAAAATACATACTTCAAATAAGAAAATATAAACCTCAATCTAAGTTAAGAGACATGTTGAAGTTATTAGAAAAATCAAAATAAACTTCGTCAGGGATTGCGTTGTTTTGCCTTGCTGTAATAAATGCCATTATCTCAACTGGAAGATGACATGCTTTTGTCATTCCCATGATAAAAATGGACTCAACATCGTCATCTCCACACATCGTACAAGATCGGTAGTGTGTAATGTCGCCCGATATGAAGATTGGTAACTTGTAACGTAAGTCTACTTCATAGTCGTCCAATGTTGCACAATTGAATTCCTTGAGGATTGCCTGCTTAAGTTGGGACAGCGTATGGTATTTGTTATGGTCACCCATGCAGTATTGGAGCTAATGAATTTATCGGAATAGTTATCTTCAACATAGATGTTGCCATTGAAGTACACCAACACAGTGAATGGTGTAGATGTCATTGGGGGGTAGGAGTTCGCATTGACTTGATTAGATTGATGAATGAATTGATGAAGGGCATTATTTATAGCCTGAATGGCTAAGTGTGGGTTACAACAATGACAATTTTTGTTTGTTTATGCTAATGGTTTAGATTCAAAGTAGACTAATCGAACGCACAAGATTTAGATCCACTTTGCAGAACAACCTTGGATTTTTTTCATAGTGGTTTGTGATGTAGTGATTTTCCCTATGTGTTGCAGCTTTAATTATTTGGCATGTGATATGTCAGGTTAAAATTAAAAGCACTGGACCTGATGAGTGGTAGGCTTTAGTCAATGTCATCACGTGATACCAACATCACATGCATAGTTAATATACACACTGCACGATGAATGTCAATCAGGCTTTATCTCACTTTACTTTGTCACGTGAACCCACTTTAATGTAGGGGTCAAGATTTTTTTTTTGACTATGAAGTAACCAATCCGCTTATAAATTATTAGGTCGTTCAGTTCATAACCATAGCTGCTTATTACCAAAACAAGGATGGTGATCCATCACGAGAATAACATTCACAATAGTTTTCTTGTTGCTGTTAACTATGAAGGTCGCATTAATTGTGCTTTTTATGTGTCTACTACTATGAATTTACAGATGTTGAAAGAAGAAATTGCAAGCTATCGTTGCTGCAGTCAGGGAAGAAGAGTCAAAGATGTATGGTTTCACAAGCCCGTGTTAAGACACTGGGACCAGTATGAAACAATTAAGCTCCTCACGGATGATGATGTTCGCGACATGGTTGCCTTCTTCCTTCCACTCCCACATGATCTCCTAATGAAACTTTCAGTGACCTTACATCCTCCTGAAAGTGACAACATGGATGCAATAAACTCAGCTGCAAGCAATAATGTCGATGACTAAAGCTTAGTTCTTTATGTGTTTAGGGAAGTCTGAATAGTGTGTTTAGTAATCTTTATGATTAGTACTTAATTTCCATTAACGACTTTAGTGTGTGCAATGTAACAAAGTATTTGTGTTTACTTGAACTCTTTTTTAAGTTCTAAGTACCTGTTTTTCGATGACATTATGTATGGATTAATATTTGTTGTCGTATCTGAAATTTATGTCATTGGTTTAATTGAATAAAACACTATAGAATTGAGTTTAAATAATATATTTATTCCATCATTAACACCACAAATAAAATTGACATAATCATTCGCTTTACTTCATTCTCCACCCTTTTTTACTACTAAGCACCTATTGTCTAGTTAATTTTTGTTCACATAAATAACCGAAAATGATATATAGACATTAAAAATAGACTCATTTTTTACACCGAGCCCATGTGGTCTGTAATTTTTAATTCAAAATTTAATAAATATCATTTTCGATTGCAGTAATAACATCTTCTTTGGATGGTGGCCATGAAAAGAAGTCTCCTAAGTTACTTATGACGTATGTGGGGAGTTGTGATGGTAAAAGTGGGGAGTTATATTGATTATTATGGTCATCAATTACAGTACTTAAAAAGAAAAGAAAAAATTAAATGTCATCACCAAATGTTTAGTGTGGACATCATATAAGAAAAATCAATTTCCATTGCCACTAAATTTAATAGCGTCTTTTTTGCATGGTGTCCATGAAAAAAAGTCTCCTAAGTTAATTATGACTTATGTGGGGAGTTGTGATGGTAGAAATGGGGAGTTATGTTGGATATTTTGGTCATCGGTTGCAGTACTTTAAAAAAAGAAAAAATTAAATGTCACCATCAAAAGTTCACCTTATTTTTTTTTTTAAATATGCACGTGCAATCTACAATTTACAACAGTACTCCCCACATAATAATTTTGTATTCCCCACTTACGGATGAGTTGAGGATTTTGAAAAATTTGAAGCACCATAAGCACGTTTGATGGTGGATATTTAGTGTTTAGGTTAGGGAAATTGTATGAAGGAAAATATGTGTCAGTGACTACATTGTGTGATCACAAAACGATATTTTAATTTTTTAACCACCTACAAGTGCAATTCATAATATGGAACACTGCTCCCCACATAGTACTCCCCACCTACGGATGACTTGATGATTTTGACAATTGTTAAGTAAGACAAGCACCCACGACAGATAACAGAAATTGTATGATGGAAAATTTGTTTAAGAGACAGAATTGTGTGATCACAATACCATATTTAAATTTTTTTAAATATGCACGTGCAGTTCAGAATTTACAATGGTACTTCCCACATATTAATTATTTACTCCCCACTTACGAATAAGTTGAAGATTTTGACAATTTTGAAGCACTAGAAACACATTTGATGGTAGATATTCAGTTTTTAGGTTATGGAAATTGTATGAAGGAAAATGTGTGTCAAACACTACATTGTGTGATGACAATACGATATTTTAAATTTTTAAAAAGATGCAGTCCAGAATCTATAACACTATTCCCCACATATTAATGCTTGACTCCCCATGTATGGATTAGTTGAAGATTTTGACAATTTTTGAGTAAGACAAGAACCTCTATTAGTGAATGGAAATTGTAGGATAGAAAATTTATGTAACTGACTGAATTGTGTGATCGTAATACCATTTTTATTTATTTTTAAAAATTTGCAGCCTCAGAACATAATTTCCAATTTCACTCCCCACATATTAATGGTTCACTCCCCATTTACAAATGACTTGCGAATTTTGATAATTTTAAATAGCCACAAAGACCCACGATGGTCAATATTCAGTGTTTTGGTCATGGAATTTGGAAGACAAAATTTGAGTAATTGACTGCATTGCGTGATCACAATTCGATTATTGAATTTTTTAAAAAGCTGCAACCTTGGAACATAATTTTCAACTTCACTCCCCAAATATTAATGGTTGACTCCCCACTTACGGATGACTCCCCACATAATTTTCAACCTTCATGTTCAATGTCATCCAAATAAAACTTTTGCATGTTCAAATTTTGGGTCCTCTATTCCAAAAAATTAAACAGACAAAAATATTTATCCCATCATTAAGACCACAAATAAAATTGTCAAAGACATTCACTTTACTTCATTCTCCACCCTTTTTTACAACTGAGTAACTATTGTCTGGTTAATTTATCTTCACATGAATAAAATTTATTGGTATTCACGAATTTTTTGATCTTTGAACCCGAATTCTGAAAAGGTGTGTGCACCGTGTAGTCACCTTCATACAAGCTTTAGTCACCATCATGTTGTGCAAATAACATGTAAGATTAAGTCTAAAAAGGTCTTTGCACATGACAGATTGTTAGATTCACATTAATGACCATTGACATGACAATGCACCAACCTCAATCTAAGGGATGTCATTCCTTTGAGTAATCCAACGGCTAAGTTTTCCCTCATGAAGTCTTGCATTGTCTATAAATGTTTAATGGTATTGTTCTCAATTCTTACTATAAATAGAAACCTACAAAGAGTGAAAAAATGTTGCTATGGAGACAATAAGAGCATAGGGCTGCATACATTTCTTCACGGGTATGTCAATTTCATTTCTTATTAACACACCTAATTTTTTATGTAATCACATCTTTTACTTCTTTGTTTAGGATACGGAAGGGAGCATTGTGTCGTCTTACTGTCACTCCATGCCTGAACCTCATCCAACTATTGTGCCTATAATACAAGAAGCAGGGTTTGGCGGTGTGGCTAAATTGCGACATTTAAAGGTTGACCATGGTTTAATGACTGCCTTGGTAGAAAGGTGTAGGCCTGAAACACACACATTTCATTTTCCAACTGGAGAATGCACTATAACCTTGCAAGATGTCTCACTTTAGTTGGGGCTTCCTGTCGATGGACCCCCTATCATTGGTCCAACTATGTTGGATTGGGACGAGATGTGTGATACCTTATTAGGTATAACACCGGTTAAGGGAGAATTGATTGTCGGTTCTATGATCAAACTAAAATGGTTAAGGGATAATTTGTTGCCTATAGATGACAATTCCAGTATTGAGGTCATTCATGCACATGCTAGAGCTTATATATTAGGACTTATTGAAGGGGTTTTAATGCACGATAAGACTGGGAATAAAGTACATTTAATGTACTTGAACTATTTGACTAATCTTCGAAGAAGCAAGAGATATAGTTGGGGTTCAGCGTGTTTGGCTGTCTTGTATAGGGAGATGTGCATAACAATAGATGGACATGCCAGGACTATGGGTGGATGTGCTTCATTGTTACAATCATGGGCATGGTTTCGGATACCCTTTATTGCACCCATTTCGAGAGTTCCACCAACTTTTCCGTTAGTTTGCCAATGGAGTGGCGATCGAGTCCTGAACTACAGAAATGTCCCCCACAATGATTTAGTCAAATATCGGGCAAGGATAGATCACATGCAACAAAATCAGGTAACATTTACCATTTCTATATCTATAAATGGTTCTAAATGAATGACTAACATTTTCAATTATTGTTGTAGTTTATTTGGGTTCCTTATGAGGGTTTTGGCTCTATTATTGATGTTGAAGCATATCGGGACCAAGCAATATAGACGTCATGCACAACTTTAATTTGTTTTACCATTGTTGAGTGGCACAAGAGATCCCTGAACAACCCAATAACCTTGATCATGTACATAAATTAGACATGACACTACAAGAAAAATGGTTATTCTCTACGAAAATTTATCTACGAAATATGATTCATACATAATTTCATTTTATCTACGAAAATAAAATACATTATTTACGAAAGTTTCCTAGGTAACGATAAAATACATTATCTACAACATTTTCGTAGGTAACCATAACATAAACCTTTCATACGAAATATTATGTACGAAATTTAGCATAGGAAATAAATATCATTAAAAAAAAATAAAAATTATTTAAAACAATGTTATCTACAAGATAATTTCGTATGTAATATTATATAATTTATATATTTTTATTAAAAATATAATGTATTTAGATTATTAAGTTACGTCCTGAAACAATTCATGGTCGCTCACTCATCCTCTCACACAAATGATGTTTAATCTCATTCATTCCTCACTATTTTCAAAATTAACTCAAGCTCGTTAACCCTATTCACTACTCACGTTCATCCTAACAGCTCACCCAACACCTATTCATCTGAGGCCACCCAAAAATTGTTCATCAAAGGCTCTATGCCCGGACATTCACGACTTTCGACATTCATTGTGATGAGGTTCGGCTGAGGAACGAATGTGCAATTGTTCGAGCACAAGTTTAGGGCTTTTTTGTGCGACTATGTGAACGAAAGCAGCACGACTGAGGTTTGTCCCAGGCTGACACTCATGCTCACCCAACATTGATTGCGGTTCGTCTTCGACGCTCTCTATCTCGAACCAGCTCGCGAGTGTTCGAACGTCATTTATCGTGAGGAAAGCAAAGATGGAACCAACTTACGACTTTGCGAACGAGGTTTGCAAATTGGGTTTTTTTTTTTTCAAAAAGAAGAAATTGGGGTTTTTTTTTTCCAGGAAAGTCATTGGTTTAGGGATTTATACTTTGCATGTTTTTGGACAATTTTATTCAATCCTTCACTTTTCCAATCTTAATCTTAGCATCTTAGTTTAGATAATGGTGACTTATGCCATGCATTATGATTGGAAAATGACTTTTTTGTTTATCGGTTATTTCATTTGCTTAGCCTAACAACAAGTGGAGGAACATAAAACTCATAGTGAATTCCAAGTTGTTTCCTTAGTGGTGTTCGTTATACACCGAAGCTTCTGTCAATTAGATTATCATTAGACACGTAGTATGGTTGGTGTAATGGAAGTGTGTTTTGCCTTTATGTGATCTCCTTTATTATGTTAATGATGGCTGGTATTCACTACTACCATTTTAGTTTTGCTAGTTTTAGTGCATTTTTATGGTTTTCATAAGCAGATTTTGATTCCATTGTTGTATTTAGTAACCAACATAGTTTTCAATAATGTTTTAACATTTAAAACATGTCTAGATAGTTGCATTATAATTTAATTCTCTAGTTTAGTGCAGTTATAGATTTATAGCCTTTTTGAGTAATTCTAGAGTGTTTAACATGCAATCTTTACTTCAACATGGTAAAATCTTTCTAGCATTTGCACGTCTGTTGTGCAAGGAAGTTTAACTCTACTACTGTGAAGTTGCACAAGTTTCAGTTTTCACAGCAAAAGTCCATCACAACCACATGCTCCATCCTAATTTGATCTTTCTATCTCTTTCTCTCAATCTTTTCTATTACAAAACTTTTTTGCTGTCAAATTTTTAATTTTCTAGTGATTCTTAGTAGCTAGTTCAACTTTTGTTAATCCTTTAGCATTTAGAACTTGTCTTGATTGTTACTTTCTAGTTTTTTTTTTTGTTTAATGCAATTCCTAGTTTTTACTTAGTTTAACATGCATTTCTTAAGTTTGTATAAGTGAATTTTTGTATTCCTTGTTTTTGGCAGTAGTAAGACAAGTTTTTAGCATTCTTTCATCTTTTAGAAACTATTAAGAGTGTGAGTTCTCTGTTTAGATAGATTAGACACTTTGTGCACCAATTTGGCACAATATGATTGTAGTTATAATATGTTGTCTTATCGGAACTCATCCATCTAGCACTTTGTATACCATGATGTTTTGTAATATATAAATAGGGAGATATTATATGATTTGACGAGGAAATATTTTAAATATTTCCTATCATCCTCTACATTCTTTTTCTCCACCATGTTCTTTTCACATTCACATCACCACACCAAAAAATGTCACTAAGTACATTCTTGTATGCATGTTGAACTTGATATTTGTGTTTAATGATTTGACAGGTGGGTGCAATGAAAACGGAATGCAAAACAACTTAACATGAGTGGAACTTACAACAAATTGATTCATTGTCATTGGCACACACCTTCCAAGCACATGTTCAATGGAACAAAGTAATTTTTTCCTATTTCATTTAGCTTATTTAACTATTTCTTGTAGTGGTAATGAACCTCTTTAGATGTGGAGGGAATTGAGTGCTTCTGCTGTTGAAAATATTTATAAAATGATGTATATGTGACCTTTAATTTTTTTTTAGTGTTGAAAGTAAATAAATCAATTTATTTTCTTAAAGTATTTATAAAATTATTCACTCTCAATATATATATATATATATATATATATATATATATATATATATATATGAAGGGATTTTAGAATGTTTTTTTTTATTTTGTTTATATTTGAGTTATCTACGAAATTTTTTGTAGGTAAGTTACCTACGAAACATTTCGTATGTAAGTTACCTACGAAGCATTTTGTATGTAAGTTACCTACGAAATATTTCGTAGGTAATTTGAATACCGGATGACACATTTTTCGACGAATATTTTTGTAGATAATTATGGACGCTTAAATTTCGTAGATAATGGTCGTAGGTAAGTTACCTACGAAGTACATTTTCGTAGATAAAGTTACCTAACAGCGAAATACCTACGAAATTTACTTCGTAGGTAATTCGTAGATAAATTGAAATTACCTACGAAAAAGGAACATTACCTACGAAATATTGACGTAGATAATAAACATATTTCTTGTAGTGTGAGGGGGAGACAAGATGAGAATTGGGTTACTAGACATGCGCAATGGATAGAGGTTTGGAATAACCGGCGTGACCTAACGTTGAATGGATTATCGATGCTTGGGCCACTTCAACACACAATGGAATACATGTCATGGTACATTTCAAACTCATTTTTGTATTTGTCAGTTCCACAAATGTTAAATGATCCTAGAATGCATTGTGCATCAACATCGGCAAATGTCCCTCCACCACGACAAGCTAAGCATGACTTCAACACTCCACCTCCACCACCAAGTATGGATGGAGCAAGAATTCAATTTCTTCAAATTTAGAACTAGGCATACGAAGTATGTTTGCAACTTATGATGAAACACCACCTTCTGCACAATCGTGGTTGCGTACATATCCTCAAAGTCCAAATTTCTTAGAAGGATTGGATCAACCTCGAGAAGACTCAGTTTACTACGTCCACAATCCATATGCAGAAGCATCATCATCTGTTGCGCATGATGATCATCAACCTTAGGAGGAACATGAACCACAACCTTCACACGTAGAAGAACCTAGACCTGAATTGCGTAGGAGGAACCCCACTAGAAACAGGCGTCAACCACGGTGTGGAACTGGACACCACTATGGTGATTAAAAGGACAAAGATGTAGTTTAATATTTTATTACATATGAAATAGGTCGTGTTTATGTGTTTGTAAGAGTTTACCGTGTTTAACACAATTTCGAAGATCAGCAATGGAAAAACTTAATAATTGCAAATGCTTCATTGCTAAATAGCGAACGACAATTTCTTTAGATAAACTCAACAAGTTCAATGATCTTAAAGACCAATATTACAACATACAAAAAAAAAAACTAAATATGTACAAAGTTGTCACACTTCTCAACTTTCATGAAGTTGACATAAAAAAATATTGTCACCGTAGGGACCATCATTGAGTGTCACTGAATGACATGTTGAAGATCTTCGTCATTCCTTACAAAAAAGAACTCATCAATGCCTTCCGCAACAAATTCAGGAGGGACATGGTACCACAAATGGCTTAGTGGGGGCTCAGATGGTCCCATCAAATGACTTCTTATCATATGGTTAAGAGTAACCCCATTTGGAAGTCTACATAGGGAGAACCTTCCATCTTCAAAATCAATAGCAGCATTAAAGGAATTATATGCATTCAACTCCTCAAATAAAACCATTTTTACTTATTATAGCAGAGCACTCCACAACTTTCAAACTAAGGAACCACAACCTTAAATAGAACTGACTATCTTCACCTGGATAGCGTGCCAAGAAACATATTTACTCTCACCACTATAAAAGTTGGCGCATCTTTAAAATAAAGGGCCTCAGTTGCACCTTCTAATTATGACAAGACCTATCAACTTTATTGGGAGGTGCCAAAGCTGATTTATTATATTACTCTTCTAAAAGGTAATTGATACTTCAATTGGGATAACGTGCCAACTCAGAAATTTACTTTGACCACTATAAAAGCTGACGCATATTTCAAATAATTGGCCTCACTTGCACCTTTTAATTATGACAAGACTTGTCAACTTTATTGGGAGGTGCCAAAAATGATTTATTATATCACTCTTGTAAAAGGTGAAAGATACTCCAATTGGGATAACGTGCTCATTCATAAATTTACTTTCACCATTGTAAAAGTTGGCGCATATTTGAAATAAATGGTCTCACTTGCACCTTCTAATTATGACAACACTTGCCAACTTTATTGGGAGGTGCCAAGGTTGATATTTAATTCAGAAATTTACTCTTACCTTGCAATTTGGACAAGACTTGTCAACGCTATTGGGATAGTGTGCGAATAAAGATACATAATTTTACCACTTCATAAAGATACATAATTCAGAAATTTACTCTCACCCTGCTGAAATTTACACATTAGACCAAAATATTCATCACCACTTTCCATTATTCTACTTTATACTCACCACTTATGGAATGATTCATACATGGTACATTATGTACTTAAAAAATTTAGCCACTATGACAACATTCACTACTGGGTTATGTGGACGGTGGACCTTTTTGAAATTGTGCTAATACTGATATTGTTTGTAAGTGGGGAGTACAGAGGTAGTAAGTGGGGAGTTGTGATGACTATTTTGGTCTTCATTACCCAATTTTTATATAAAAATCAAATTTCATTGTGAACATAATATCCTCACACTAACCTTAACATAGTACAAATTCATTTCCATGACCATGACATTAAATTTTGGGTAATGTGGCCATGGGGGTTTTTTAGAATTTTCGAGTCACACTATCTTCGAAATTAAGGAGTGAAGAACAATTAAGTGGAAAGTTATGTTGGATATTTTGGTCATTAGTACCAGTTTTTATTTCATATTTTCAGTAACTGCAATCGATAATAAAAAAATTTACAATAACTCTCCATTTAATCCAACACGGCTCCCCACATACCATTTACATTACTTATGGGATAATTTGTAATGTTCACCATCCAAATAAGCTACTATTCAATTTGGTCGTCATGGAAATAATTTACTTTTGTTGTTCATAACTCAAGATCAAAATGTCCATCGTAACTCCCCACTTAATCCATCATTAGTCCCTACCTACCTCATTCATTAGTTATGAGACCTTTTTCCATTATCCTCATCCAATTAACGTTTAGTAGTCTTAGAAATATTATTGTGCTATCATATGATTATAACGACCATTTTTCTCTTGACTCTCAAGTTTTATATTTTCCATTTGTATACTTTCCATTGAATTACTGCAACTGATGTTCTAAATAATAAGAATAACTCAACTTAATCCAACAAGACTCCTCACATACCTCATACATACTTTAAGGGACATCTTTTCATTACACCATCCAAAAAAGCTACTTTTCAATTTCGTGGTAATGAAAATAGTTTTTTTTCTATGATACAATGACAACGAACATTTTGTCTTAACACTCAAGTTTCATATTTTATATTAACAAAACTGTTAGTGATGTTCATAATATTAAGAAAAACTCCCCACTTATTCCAGCATTACTCCCCACATACAGAACCCCCAATAAAATGAAAGTCCACGAAGGAAAGATTCCAAACACAACACCCAATTACTCCTATTAAAAAAATTAATACTACACAAATTATTAAAAAAAATAAATTAAATTGACGTTTATATTTTCAAATTACACATAAAAAACTTACTACACAATACAAAATCTATTTTTAAATCAACAAATTCAAAAAGAAAAAAATATAATTATTTTTTCTTTCAAATAATACCTAAAATAACTAAAAACACAATACTACATCTATTTAAAAAAAATATATATTTAACCTTTAATGTAACATTTTTTACAAAAAGAAAACAAAAAATAACTCTTATATATATTTTATTAAAAAAATTTAAAAATATTAATTCTAATTTATTTAAAAAAAAACCAAGTTCAGAATTCAGATCCCTGGGGACCAAATTCTGACATGGAATTGAAAAAAAAAATAAAACATTAACGATTGGAATTCGGCTCCCGAATGACCGAATTCCCAACTACAAAAAAAAACAATGCTATCCATGTAAATTAAGGCACAATGTTATCCATGTCGACAACCATCTTTTGTTTATTACTATGCTAGTGAGTTCGTTCCCCGGTTGTAGGATATGTTTTTGTTGTTTTGCGTTTTTCTTGGTTTAGAAATTGTTAGGGCATCGGGTCCTATGTATTTTTATTGTTGGGAAACTCTCTAACATTTGTGCGTGTGTGGTGAGGGGTCATTATAACATTTTGGCCGGATATTACTAATTAAAATAAAATAAAAATAATATTGAAATATAATACCGCATTTATTATAAACTTTTTCCCGAACACGAGAAAATTCAAACTTCATTAAATGTCTCGAAATTCAAAATCATAAATTCAACTCAAAGTTTACATAATTCCAAAACTGATAATAAAATATTGTTTACAAAAGAGTAAACCAAAATAGTTCATAAAGGAGTTCCCCCGCTAGCCCCTCTTCGACTTTAAGTATTACCAGCTCCACCTGAAACATCGTCTGCTCTCGTGTAACATATAACAAAATTAAAGAATACACACACCCATTTGTCGGAGAACCACCATTCTCCAATTCCTAACAACATGGACACCACCATGTTCCTCCATGTTTTACAACCTTAGATGATGACCTTAAGATATCCTTTGTTGCCATAAGCCACAACTCGTGGTTCCACAATATATAAGCCATAACTTGTTGATACATGTGTGGGACTATACTATTACGAACTACTATCCGTAACGTCAGGTGGAGTTTCCAATATATATGAACCACAATTCGTACTCTCGACACAAGCTTAGCAATATCATTTGCCACAACCTGTGATTGCCTAATCAAGTGGAGACCATCCGTACGAGCCACAACTCGCTCACGCACACTGGTTACTAGTATCACTAGGCCACAACCCGAAATCGCCACGTGTTTACCCTCTATTCTAAGTCACAACTTAAGAAATGGCATTTTGAACCACAACTCAAGGAATATTTAAGCAAACTCCATGCTTAAAATATCATCCAACGCATTATAAACCATGCACACAAACCATTTCACATGTTTCAAAAAGCTTCTTCCTAAAACATATTTCATATATTCCAGAAAGCTTGTTTTGAAAATCTACATTTGCAAAGCTTATTCAGAAAATTGTAATAAAAAAAAAAAGGTAAAATGATGTTATATTCTAACAGTCTCATCTCAGAAATTCTATTCCAGAAATCTTATTCCGAAAATCCCTTTCTGAGAATCATGTTCAAGAAAATTCTAAAGAGTTTGTCCTAGAAAATTTATCGAACTTTTAGAAAAGTAAAATGATGATTTAAAAATTGTGTTATGTACCAAGAAATTGAGGGTACATGAAGAAAAAGTATTTTCAAGATATAAATTGGGCCTCACAAATATACTCAAAAATAAGTGAAGAAAAAGCATTTTTTCCTGCACCCCATCTAAGCCTTATTAAAATTATAATAAAATTCCTACACCTTTTTTTAATATTTTCTGGATTAAGAATTCCGAAAGGTATTTTCAAATCCAAAAAGATATAAAAAAATACATTTTGAAACGAATGTTCTGAAAAGTATTTTTGTATTCGGAGATCTCTTCCATATCAGTCATTTTGGTAAAGTCTTTATATTTTGAAACCGAAAATATCTTTTGAAACAGTAATTCTGGAATATTTAAACAAAAAAAATGGAACGAGTTTTCTTTCTGAATCCTGAAAATACCTTCTTGAACACCTATTATAGAATTTTTTCATATTCTGGAAGTTTTTCTGAATCCAAAAATAACTTTTGGGGCAGTCATCTTACAATATAAAAAAAAAAAAAAATCAAATAAAAAATAAT
>Ga0214545_1001726_pt1 | contig 41400 bp, 19 predicted proteins | sample CNSS4metaG_FD_160064 | JGI IMG/M metagenome (GOLD analysis project Ga0214545, IMG submission 160064) | Root nodule microbial communities from cowpea collected in UCLA plant growth center, Los Angeles, California, USA - CNSS4 | ecosystem: Host-associated > Plants > Roots > Nodule | place: USA... | reverse complement strand
ATGTGTGTGTGTGTGCGTGTGTGTGTGCGTGTGTGTGTATGTTTATTTAATTGATTTAATTTATCTCCAGATATACACTAGTCTTGTTTATTTATTTTATTTTATTTATTTCCAGTTATGCACGAGTTTTGTTTATCTATTTAATTTAATCTCTAGTTATGTATTGGTCTTATTTATTTATTTCATTTAATTTATCTCCAGTTACGCACTGGTCCTGTTTATTTATTTCATTTAATTGATCTTCAGTTAGGCTCTGGTCATGTTTATTTATTTCATCTAATATATCTCTAGTTACGCATTGGTCCTATTTAATTTATATTTTTGTTATTATATTTATTTATAACATTCTAATCCTTATCTTGATATTTATTTAAAGTTCTTACTTTGATTTTTATTTTATCATTATTTTATAATTCAAAAAAAACTAAAAGTACTATTTTATTCAATGAGCTTGGATAAAAGAAAATTACATGTACATTTTATTGTTATTTTATATTCTTTGCATATAGTTTATATAATTACATGATTTGATAGTCATCATATTTTATGACCTTTGAAAATAGCCAAGAGTATGTCACAGTTTGGTATACTACGGGATGAAAAGCAGGGACCATGGTGGGGTCTAAGAAAGTTTTACCATGTAGATGAGTATCTGGATAGTTCAGAATAACGCCCTAAATTAGCATATTCATAGGCCAAACTTGGAACTATTCAATACCTACTCGGCATCGCCAAGGTTAGGTAGTGAGTATATATCTCTTTTATGGGTCGATAAATGGCTAATATTCTCTAGAAAGAAATAATTATGATTGTACCAATGCTTTTATGAGAAATACTCAACTACCTAATCACTTTCCAAAGTAACTTTTGATGTTCATAATGGATCATCATAAGTGAAATATGGATCCATATGTTTGGTAAAACAAGATTAAGTTTTATGGTTGTAGGTCCAATTTTAGGCCCCCAGTGTCTGTATTATTTATGAGTTTATTAAGATTGATATTTAAGGCTTATAAAGATCTTACTCCTTTCGTATTTTACTTTCATACGTACCTATTGCATGAGTAGAAGGGAAACCTGCTCAATGAGAGTTGTTCGAGATATTATTGGTGGATCTTCTGAAGATTTACTCATGGATAATTTATATTAATATCTTGATGAGATATTAAAAATATAGATAATCTTATATTCTGATGTAGAACTCTTAATATTATATAAATACATATTTTTGTAATATTTCATGAACAATTACAAAGATGTAAAATATTGATATATATATATATATATATATATATATATATATATATATATATATATATATATGGATATGAAGTTATGTTATTATTAGTGTCCTCTCAAGAAAAATCTTATTGTACAAAAAAAAATTAATTTCATCCTTTTATCAAATAATAATAGTAGTCAGGACGTCACACCGCCAGCCCACCAGCCCACCCCTAGGCGGGTCGGGTTGATGGTTTCAACCCACTTATGCCAAACGGGTTGGCTCATCCTTGCCCACCTTTTTCGGGTTAAAATCGGGTGGGGCCAAAACTGGTCGGGTTGACCCGTTTTGACACCCTAATGGTGAGTGATCATGAGGGTTTGTGTGTGCGTGAGTAGTGAGTAGTGAGTGTGAACATGAGTTGAGAGGTGCAGGTGAGGGTTTTTGTGTGTTAGGCCATGGTGATGGGTGTAGAAGAAAAAGAAAAGGGATTTGGTCCCCCCCTTTTTTTTGGTTTAATCATGCTCTTGGTCTCCATTTTGGAGGCAAAATTTTAATTTGGTACCCTTATTTCTAAAAGTGTCAATTTGGTCCCATTTTTTGTTAAAATGTCTCAAATATGCCCTTTCTATTAAGTTGGGCTAGACAGTGTTAACTAAACAGTGACATAGCAAGATTGACCAGTGGTGGAACTGTGACGAGGAACAGAGCATAGTGACGTGGAAGGGGATTTTTTTTTTTAAATAATAGTTAAGTTAAATTAGGATTAGGGTTTTAAACGTTGGAGAAATTGAGGATTATGTCATTCGAACCTTGCAAAGGTTGAGTTTGAGCCTCTCCCACCTTTATAGCCTTCAATACTTTGGAGTTCTTATCTGAGCATTCAACCTATGAACATGCCTTAACTCATATTTTTATGCAGTGTCATGTTTGAAAGGCTTGCCAACAATGGGAGGACATTTGAAGAGAAAACAATGGAAAATGTGCATGAATATGCTGATGCAGGTCTAAGGACCCTAATACTTGGTTATTCGAACTTGAAGAAGAATACAAGGAGTTTGATGGTAAATTGTCTGAAGTAAAAAATTCAGTCTCGAAAGACTGCGAAACACTGATTTTAGAATTATTGGATACAATTGAGAGGAATCTAATTCTTCTTGGTGCCACTGTTGTAGAGGACAAGCTCCAAAATGGGGTAGTTTAGAAAAAAAGTTAACATATGAAGTTATATCCAGTGGAACACAACTCCAATAATAAGCCTAACTATATTGTTTTGCTAGGTTACTGATTGTATTGACAAGCTTGCCCAAGCTAAGATTAAGATTTGGGTTTTGACTAGAGATAAAATGGAGACTGCCATCAATATTGGTATAATATTGTAATTATGCTTTGTTTTTCTTCTTTATGTAAGATTTTATGTGAGAATAATTTCTCACAATGTTTGACATCATTTACAAATGAGTTTCTCTTGTCGCTTGCTTAAACAAGGAATGAAACAAATTATAATTCATTGGGAGATTCCAGAAATTCAAGCATTAGAAATAATATTCTAAGAGAACAAATGTTATGATTTTTTTTTTTGAAAAAGAGTGGTAGGAATAGAGAAGGGTGTGAAGAAGATAAAAAAGGCTTTATTATTTTTAATTTCTAATTAATTAAAAAAATTAATTTTCATTTCGAATTTTTAATTTAATTTTAATTTTTTTTACAAACTTTATTTCATTTTCTTTCTCTTAATTTTTAATTGACTATTTTTTATTTTTGAGAACACATTTTATCTGTTCGGACAAAATTAGGTGTTGACAACGAGCACAAAGTGAACTCCTTTTCACCACCTTAATTTTAGCATTTTTCTTAAACTCGTGTACTTTTCTAATTTTGCAATTAAAGACAATGTTTCAATTCCAATTCTAATTATTAGTTTATGTTTCTACCTATTTATTCTTGTTTGAAATTTTATGCTTTTTATGGCATGTGCTAGTGATTGAGTTGAGTTTTCAATGTTTATTGTTCAATTTGTATTCCTGAGCTAGTGATTGAGTTGGAAGGAATTTACACAATTTTTGGTTCGATTTGTAATCCATATGACCCTAAAGTGGGCATAATTTCTCGATATGTCTTTTCGAGTGAAAAGAATCTTTGCTCAATCATTAAATCAGTTTAGGTTCAGTGTTCTATTGATTAAATTCTGTTAAGGCATACCTTTGTTTACAATTCTGGCTTTTATGTGCTCCTTGCTTCATTTTTATTAGCTTGTATGATCTTTAGCTGTCTTCATATCAATATCATTGCTGAATGATTTGATTAAGTGTTAAGCCTATGCACATTAGTGATTCGATACAAGAATCTAAGGACCCCTAACCCTTATTTATCAAGATGTCTTCTTGAGCATAGCATCATTCAAGTAATCAATTAGGAATGAATGTTGATTCAGAGATTCTTTCTCAGCGTGCTTTTCAGTATATTCTTATTTTCACTGCTTGCAAACTATTTAGGTATTTTAAGTTCTTGGTTTTGATTTCTCGAGCATCATTCTCAGCTTTTTCTTCATTTTATTGTGCTTTGCATTTTGCATTTCCATTGGTTCCCGTTTCAACTGCATCATACATCTGTTATTGCACAATACTAGTTCTGCATTCATGTATATTACTGCTGCAAAGGTCTAATTTCTCTGCTGCATACTAGAATCATTTTGCTCATGAACTCTACACCCATTCTGTATTAACAGGTTCTACATTCACACTTGTAAAGTGGCCAAGATTTCATGTTTGCAATAAGTAGGTGCAGTGGTGACACTTTGGTTTTGTATTCTGATTTCGAGAAGAGCATCCATGTGTGATTCCGTATCTATTAGATTAATTTAGTGATTATTCACAGTGCATTTGCATCATGACCCAACATAATTCTGCATGCACTAAATCTCTTTCACCATAGCCATATCAAAATTACATTCTACACTAGTTACCATTTTTATTCCTGAACGGTTTCTGGTTTTAAGCTCATGTTGCATTAGTATTTAGCATCCTTCATGGTTTCAAACCATTTTCACTTGTGCATAATAGCTAGAATTGCATTTAGTATGCTCTGTCACATTTCACTGCTGCCACGATCCAAAATTCTTCAGGTCTTAACCTTTAAATCACAATGCTGTCACGTTTCCATTAGTTGATATAGGTTTTGGTTTGGTTATATCTTTAGGCTGCATTAGTTTAGTTCATTTTCTTTCTTTTTAGACTGAGCATAACATATTCCTGACTATTGCATCTGTTCCTCTGCGTGAATTTATTTCAGTGCATAATGGTTTGCTGTTCTGCATTATCATCCGTTCCTGCTACGTAATCAGAATCATGCTTGCATATGTGATTTTTGCACACCTAAAATTAGTTTCATCTAATCAACAATACCTCTGCTCATCTAACTTTCATGTTTCCTTTCCTGCATTGTATATACTCCTTACAATAGCATATCATGCATCTAGATTGAATTATATTTAGATAATGCTACATAATTCTTATTCTATTTTCTTCCAGCATTTAGCATGGCACTTATCACGATGATGCATGTGTTTATGTATCTTATTCTACATTCATTTATTTCTCTGCTGCCGTTTAAGATCTGGATTTTGATGTTCTTGGCTTGTAGTAGCAATTTCTTATGATAATTCTAAATCAGTTTGGTTTGTGCTGATCACGATAGGAACATTTAACATTAGTTACATGCGCTCATTCTGCATTTTAGATTCATTTCATCACCCCTCATTCCATTAGATTCGATCCATACATTGCAATCACGGGCGTATTTTCATTTACTGCACTTTCGTAGTTTCTTTATTTCATTTTAATTCTCTCTTTTTGTTTTAGTTTTATTTTCTTTTTAACGAGATTAAGAGATTAAATTATGCAAACTAATTTTAACACAATTTCGGATTTGATACCCAATTTTTCCTATACTTTATCAGGGAGATTTTGGTTTTGTTTGCCTTATTGAAATTAAGAGACAATTAACAAGCATATACAAAGCAAAAAGATTACAAATAACTCAATAACTTTTGAAGCTTATAACATAATCAAAGAAAACAAGAACAAAACGGACCCATAACAAGTGTAAAAGATTAAATATGTTTTTGTCTAAATGAATTTTAGAATTAATCCATTTTAAAATTTTGAACCAATTTAGTCATTCATCTTTCGAAATATGTGAATTTAGTTCTTTTAATAAAATTTTGTTAGATTTTATTTGATTCATACACATCTCAAGATTATATTTAAGTTGTTTATATTGTTTGACACATTTTTGCTTTAATGTTAAGTCAAATACTATTATAAAACGTGCTTGAAATGTCAAATAAACCTAACAAAATTTGATTAAAAGAACTAAATTAACGTATTTCAAAAAATGAAAGACTAAATTGATCCATAATTTTAAAATAGACTAATTCCAAAATTTGTAAGGAACAAAAATCATATTTAACCCCTTTTAAATCCAACTCAATTCACTGAATATAAATTATTATCCATTTATGTTTAATGTGATTATTACCCATATTTTAATTAATAATTTTCTTACACCAAAAAAAGTAAAACTAAAAATATAAATATGCAAATACTTTTACAAATGGATCCCATACAACTCCCACGACACTTAAACAAGAGGAAAAGAAAACCACTATTAGTTTGTCCTATAAAATAAAATAAACAATTTATCAAATTATCTAAAAAAAACTAAATATCACTATATTGACAATCCTTTTGGTTTTGAAATGGTTTTGAAAAAGGAACAGGATCCACGATAAGAAAATATTAGTTAGGGTTAAAAGAAAACAAACGTACGATGAGAAAATATTAGTTAGAGTTAAAAGAAAACAAACGTGTATCGAATCTGTATAGTATAAGAGAAAAAAGAAAAATTCATAATACATGGATGCAATTCCTACAGTTGTCTGGTCACTATTACTGTCCAATTATGTTTGACCTTAAATAAAGGCTTCCTCTTCATTAGTACCTTTTTTATTATTGTTGTTAATTTTTTGTAAAATACTTTCAACCATTCAACTTTTACTTCCTATCAATTCTCATCATAGACAAATCATTTTTAGTGTCTCTCAAATTACCAAAATCACAGTTTAAAAAAATATTAAAGCAAAAGTCATGCTTAAAAGGATCCCTTCTAACAAAAGCAGTTTTTGTCCCAACTAATTGAATTAAATTTTGAATTTTAATTTCATTGAATATAAATTATTATCCATTTATATTTTTTAAATAATTTTTAATTATATGCACTGTTTTTTTAAAATTCTTACAAATAGTTTAATATAGTTATTGTTGTCAAGTTTAATATTTATAAATGCATTATAAACAGTTAAATGTATAAATTTTATATGTAACCATACATATTTGAGTTAATAATCTTTACTTACGTTAGAAAGAAGTCATATAAAAAAATATAAATGCACAAACATATTTACAAATGCAATACAACAATCGCACACTCCATGCAAGAGGAAAAGAAAACAACTATTCCTTTGTCCTAAAAAATAAAATAAACAATTTATCAAATCATTATCTAAAAAAAACTACATATCACTATATTGATGAGCCTATTGATTTTAAAAAGGGAATAAATCCACAATGATAAAAAATTGATTATGATTAAAAGAAATTAGACGACAGACGTGGATTGAATTAGTAAAGTATGAGAGTAAGAAAGAAAGAACCGTAATTTGTAGACACCATTCCTACTTATGACACACTGACTCGTTCCGAAAAACGTTTCCTATTGCTACCAACAAATAGGGAAACCTAGGAAAGTCTAGTTAGGAACAAATCTAGTTGAACTTTCTTTATACACGTTGATCTAACGAAAAGAAGATCAAATCATTTCATCATCAAGAAGCATATATCATGCAAAAATAGTACGAAAAACTATAAAAAATATCGGCTGAAGTTTATAACATAGAAAAAAAAAAAAGAGATAAAGAAATAGACCCATGAAGTGTAAATTTGGAAAGTAGTCACTAAGGTAAACCAAATTCAGTTTATGGAGATGAGATACCAAAGTCAAATCCTTGGAAGCAAGGGGATGATAGCACCCTGTTCAAGAATGGAATTAAGATTCTCACTCAAGCTTCTCTTTTTGTAATCACTGTACAATTATGTTTTTACGTTTTTGTAAAATATTGTCAACCATTCAATCTTTTCTAGTCTCAAACGAAAAAAATCACTGTTAAAAAAATATTAAAGCAGATGTCAAGCTTAAAAGAACCCTTTCGAACAAAAACACTTTTTTATCAAACTAAATTGAAATAAATTTTGAATTTTAGTTTCACGGAATAGATCTTATTATCCATCAATATTTTTTTTAAATAACTTTTTAATTATATGAATTACTTTTATAAATTTCTTATAAATAGTTTAATGTGTACTGTGAAGTTTAATATTTGTAAATGCATTATAAACAGTTAAATGTATAAATTTTTATATGTAACCATCCATATTTGTGTTAATAATATTCCCTAACACCATAAGAAAGAGGACAAATTAAAAATGTAGATATGCAAATACTTTTTGCAAATGCATCTCATTCAACACCCACAACATTCAAACATGAGGAAAAGAAAATCATTATTACTTTGGCCTAAAAAATAAAATAAATAATTTATAAAATCATTATCTACAAAAAACAAAATATCACCATATTGTCGAGCCTACAAGGAATAGGATCCACGATGACAAAATATTAGTCAGGGTTGAAAGAAAACATACCTGGATGGAATCAGTATGGTATTAGAGAAGAAAGAAAAATGTAGATACCATTCCTACATTTGTCTGATTGCTGCCCAAAGGAAACACAGGGACTCATTTTGGAAAACGATTCTTACAGCTATCAAACAAAAAGAGAAACCCTAAGAAAGTCTCAGTAGGAAAGCGCCTTGATTCTAGTTTAACTTTTTTTATAAGAACTGATTGATCTGAGGAGAAAAGAAGATCAAAACATTTTATCATCAAGAAGCATAATCAAAGAAAAGAAGAATGAAACGGGCTCATATATCAAGTGTAAATTTTGAAAGCCGTCACTGAGGTATACCCAATTCATGTGAAGATAAGATACCAAAGCTAAATCCTTTGAAGCAAAGAGATGGCGGCACCTTCTTCAAAAATGAAAACAGGTTTCCCACTCAAGCCTCTCTCTGTAATCACTGCCCAATTATGTTTCACCATAACAATTAAACTTATATATAGGTTGACTTTCATTAGTCTCTTTTTTATTATTATTATTATTATTATTATTATTATTATTATTATTATTATTATTATTTCTCTAAAATGCTTTCAATTATTCAATTTTTATGTCTTATAAGTTTTCATCATAGACACAATCGTTTTAGTGAGTCTCTCTAAATACCAAAATCACAGTTTGGAAAATATTAAAACTGAAGTCATGTTTAAAGGGACCCCTTCTAACAAAAACACATTTTAGTATCAACTAATTGAAATAAACTTTGAATTTTACTTTCACTAAATAGACATTATTATACATTTATGTTTTTTTAAATAATTTTTTAATTATATGAATTATTTTTATTAAATTCTAAAATAGTATAATGTGATTATTGTTGTAGAGTTTAACATTTGTAAATGCATTATAAACGGCTAAATGTATACATTTTATATGTGACCATCCATATGACTTAAAAATCTTCTCTTACGCAAGAAAGAAGTAAAATTAAAAATATAAATGTGCAAATCTTCTCCCACAACCATTAAACAAGAGAAAAAGAAAATCATTATTACTTTGTCCTAAAAGAATAAACAATTTATCAAATCATTAACTACAAAAAACATAATATTTGTCGAGCCTTTTTGTTTTAAAAAAAAAAAAAGAATAAAATCTACGATGACAAAATATTATTCAAAGGTTAAAAAAAAAAAGAAAATTTACCTGGATGAAATCATTAGAGTATGAGAGAAGAAAGAAAAATCCATCATCTGTAGATACCATTCCTACAATTGTCTGGTCATTGTCAGAGAAAACACACTAACTCGGTCCGAAAGACGTTTCCCCTTGCTATCAAACAAAAAATGGAAACCCTAGGAAAACCTCGTTAGGAACAAATCTAGTTGAACTTTCTGTATACAATTGATCTAAGGAGAAAAGAAGATCAAACCATTTCATTATCAAGAAGCAAAAAGAGTACAAAAAACTCAAAAATAACTACTGAAGTTTATAACATAATTAATGAAAACAAAAAAGAAACAGGCTCATATCAAGTGTAAATTTTGAAAGCCGTCACAAGTGTAAACAGGCTCATATCAGTTACCAAAGCTAAAATCCTTTGAAGAAAGAAAATTGGGCACCTTATTCAAGAATGGAATTAGGGTTTCCACTCAAGCCTCTCTCTTTGTAATCATTGTCCAATTATGTTTCACCATAACAGTTGAACTTAAATAGAGCTTTCCTCTTCATTAGTACATTTTTTATATTATTGTTATTAGGTTTTTCTAAAATGTTTTTAACTATTCAACTTTTATTTCTTATCAATACTCATCATAGACACATTCTTTTCTGGTGTATCTCAAATGACCAAAATCACAGTTTAAAAAAATATTCATTCAAAAGTCTTGTTTGAAAGGACCCCTTTTAACAAAAACACTATGGATCCAACTAATTGAAATAAATTTTTAATTATATGCATTATTATCCATTATTATCCATTTATGTTGGATCCACTAAATATACATTATTATCCATTTATGTTTTCTTAAATAAATTTTTAATTATATGCATTATTTTTACAAATAGTTTAAGGTGGTTACCGTTGTCAAGTTTAATTTTTATAAATGCATTATAAAAATTTTAATGTTAGAAAGAAGAACATTTAAAGATATAAATATGCAAATAATTTTACAAATGGGTTCCATACACACCCACAACACTCAATCAAAGAAAACCATCATTATTTTATCATAAAAAATAAAATGAACAATTTATCAAATTATTATCCTAAAAAACTAAATATCAGTATATTGACGAGCCTTTTGGTTTTAAAAAACAATAAAATCCACGATGAGTAAATATTAATCAGGGTTAAAGGAAAATAGACGTGAATGGACTTACTAGAGGATGAGAGAAAGAAAAAATCCATAATCTGTATATTCCATTCCTACTACTATCAAACAAAAAGACACCCTAGGACTACAAAACACACCAACTCATTCCCGAAAATGGTTCCTATTGCTATCAAACAAAAAGAAAAACCCTAGGAAAGCCTCAGTTCTATTTGAACTTTCTTTTTACACACTTTCTAAGGAGAATAAAAGACCATCGCTTTTCATCATCAAGAAGCATATACTGTGCAAAAAAAGTTCAAAAAACTCAAAATAACTGTGGAAAGTTTATAACATAATCAAAGAAAACAAGAAATGGGCTCATATCAAGTGTAAATTTTGGAAGCTATCACTGAGGACAACCCAATTCAATTTGTGAGGATGAGATACCAAAGCCGAATCCTTTGAAGCAAGGAGACAGTGGCACCTTCAAGAATGGAATTAGGGTTCCACTCAAGCCTCTCTCTTTGTAATCACGGCCCAATTATGTTTCACCATACCAACTGAACTTAAATAGGGGCTTCAATTTCATTTTTACCATTTTAATTATTGTTATTAGGTTTTTCTAAAATGCATTTCCTTTTTTAATTATCATTTTAAAAAATATCAAATCTATATATAATTATTTAGCTTGTAATAATTAATAATAAATAAAATAATAAATTAAAGTATGTTTTCTTAAATTTGATTTTTATTGTATATCTAATCTAGTTTAGTTTATAATAATTTTCTATAGAAATATTTATTCGAATAACTTTTAATAATAAGTTAAATTTAATATTCATAACATGTCATAACTATAATTATTTTGAATTAATTAGAAATATTTATATTTATTATGTTATTCTTGTACATTATATTATAATTGAATTTATTTTAAATATAATTTTTTCATTATCCTTATGTTGATATAATATTAATATTATATAATCATAGTAATACTATATATTAACATACTTATAACTTTAGAATTAATGTTATAGGTATTTTTAATAGTTAAAAATTTATATATTTTTGAACTAATATTTGTATACATTTTTAATAATTTTAAAATTATACGTATAATTTTAGAATTAATATTAAGATATAGTTACTTTACTTACATCTATTAGTTCAAATTTTATTTGATAATTTGATTAAAATCTTGCTCACACCCCTTTACTCTCATAAATTTTGTTTTTCACTGGTGAATTGTTACTTGTGTTTGTTTCTCTCAGTTCAATTGTGTTCAAATATATAATTTGTGGCTTCTTTCTAGTTGTTGATCAAGACATTGGATCTGTTCAGATTGCTTGCTTGTTAGGGTTTCCTCAGGTGTGTTTTCACTATGCTTTTTACCTTAGCTTTGTTACCACTAAAATCATGACTTCTACTTTTGGTACATTGGCTTTTCCAACTTTCAATTGCTAAGAAACTGGATAACACATTATCATCTTCACTAGAGACGGTATGTTGAACCCATCAATTCACCCAAATTGCAACGTTTTGTTGTAAATTTAGTTATTCATTCCCAATTTCTTACTGAACAAGACAGAACACTAGACATTATTAATCCTGAATATGAAACTCGGAAGGTCCAAGATCAGATGTTACTGGTTTGACTTCAATCTACACTTTCAAAGTCTGTTCTTTCTCATGTGCTTGGTGCCAATCATTTCTATGAAGTTTGGGACAAGATTCGTGCGTACTTTGGACTTCAAACTAAGTCTCTAGCAAGAATTGTGCACTGCAATGTGTGTTGTTAGACTGAAATCTAAATCTATGGAAAAGTATAGTCTTAAAATTAAAAGTTATGCTTCTTTCATTGTATATTTTTTCTCTGTACAGTTTCTTAGACATTTGTGTCTATTAATCCCCTCTTGTACACAACATTCAATGTGTGAAAGCAGTAAATAAAAATATTTTGTTCTTATTCAATTTTCACTCTCTTTTCTATGTTCAAATTCTCTAAGAAGATTCCACAACAATTCACCTGACATATGATCCTGGAATGAGTTACCTCACAAGGAAACTAGAAAATAAAAAAGCATCCAATCCTCTACATCACAAAAACAGAGGAACAAAAATATCTAATCCATTTATGATTTCCCTATATGATCCATAACCATGAAAAGATCATGAGTGGCAATGCAATCAAATTGTCTCATCATAGGGCCATTTGCAACAGAAGTCAAATTTAGAGTGGTTCTACCTTTTGATAAATTACCTGCTTAACTTTGTTCCAGTACGACAAGTGAAGTGAACTTCCCTCTCCAAAACCTCTTGGACACAGACACATTGTGGAGGTCTTGAACATAAGCCCACTCTTCCCATGACTAGATGAACTGGAAGTTTGATCTGCATAATATAGACCATCAACCAAATTGAATATGAAAATACTTGGTACACAACTTAGGCAAAAAAATGTAAACTCCGCATGTAAAAGAACATGTAAAATATTCCATTATTCCATTTTATTCGTATTCAGTAAAATAGTGTCATACATAAATTAATAACTTAGTCATAAACAAAAGCATAGTAAAATACATCCATTTAATCATTTATAAGTTGGGAAATATAATGTTTGCTTTAAAGTGTTAAGAAATGTGACCCAAAAACAACAGTTTCAATTCAATGATTTTCTAATCATTGAATATAGCCACAGCACAGAAATTTAGTGTCATATTCATAAATAATATATCTTTCAGCTTTAGTGTCTAGAGGCCACACAAGCTTACGCATGGTTTTTTATTTTTCTCCAAACAAAGTAAATATATGAAAAAAAAGAGAAAAGTAAAGTTGGGCAGGACAAGAAAGCAAGCAGCACAAATAATATCAAGTAATGTATGTGAAAAAGCAATTACTAAAATTGTGAACATACAACTGGTGTGAGAACCAAAGGATTGGACGTGTTCGACATTCCATATCCAAATCAACTATCCTCTGAAAGAAAAAGAAAGTACGAACTGCTACAGCAACAACAGCAGGAAAAGCCCCAGGATGTTGTACACAAAAACACTGTAAAATAATTATGAGAAGAAAACAAATTAACTACAATACAGTGCACAGAATAAGATTCTTGAGCAGTAAACAAAACACCAAAAAGTGGAAGACGTGAAATTATTCAAAGCAATTACTGTTCTCTTTAAAGCAATAAATATTTTGCTTGTCATAACAATCTTCCTGCATAACTCTGTACCAAAGACGGACAAACTCAGCCATTGGCTATTATTTTCATTTTTCAAACAAAATCATCAATAAACATTTTGTAAACCATATGGTAAAAAACTAATATAGCTAATGAAGTAAAAAGTAAAACTCTTGCTACAAAAGAAGTGAACTAAGGAAAATTATAGTTTTTCAAGAACTTCTTTGACTTGTTACTCAGACACATGGAATGTTGATTCAGCTTGTAGAACAAGGAATGTTGATATGCTTGTGTCCAAATTCCAATGCTAGAAATTCACTGTGAAATACTATTTTCTTCTTCAATTCATTTATCATCATTTTCCTCCAGGTCATCAACTTTCTCCATGGCCTCAATTATAGATAGGTAGGTGCTGTCGTCAGGAGTGATGCCTTTACTTACCATTTCTTTGAGGAGCTCTTCAGCATGCTCACCTTCCCCATTTTTGCACAAACCTTGTATAAGAGCATTGTAAGTGAGAATTGTAGGATCAAATCCTGTAGTCAACATTTCATCGCGAACTCTAAACGCATCCTTCATATCACCTCTTTTACTGTAACCACTAATGAGTGTGTTGTAACTAATGTGATCAGGTTTGATCCCCCTTCTCTTCATCTCATCAAGAAGCTGTTTAGCTTCTTCCACTTTCCCCTCTCTGCAGTATCCTTGCATCAAGGTGTTATAAGTGATTTCATCAGGAAGAACCTTCATGTTATCCATCTGTTTCAAGAGTTGAAATGCACTATCAATATTACCATTTGCACAGTGACCATCGATCAATGCATTAAACATTACAGCATCTACCAACAAACCTTCTTGTTGAACCTTATTAAACAAGGCATCTGCTTCTTTCATTCTATTCCTTTTACCCAGAACATATATAAGTGATGTATACGTGACCAAAGTTGGCCGAATCCCTTTTCCCACCATTTCATCAAGAAGGCTAAAGGCTCTCTTTGCATCCCCGCATCTGCAATAACCATTAATCAATATGTTATAAGTAACAGCATCAGGCTTCATGCCTTTTTCTCGCATTTCTTTTATCATATTATCAGCCTCCCCCATCCTTCCTTCCATAAACAGTGCATGAATAAACAAATTGTAAGTAACCAAAGTTGTCATTACACCTTTACTTATCATCTCATCCCTGCATGCAAAAGCCTTATCCAGATCCCCTTTGTTGCAATACCCATCAATCAACGCGTTATATGTTACTGCTTTTGGAACCAAGCCAATTTCTAACATTTTACAATGTAAACCAGAAGCCTCCTCGAGTCTTCTTTCTTTACACAACCCAGATATGAAAGAATTATACGTATAGCAATCAGGCTCAAGACCCTCATCTTTCATTGTTTGAAAGATCACACGAGCCATTTGGAACTTCCCTCTCAAACAGTGTCCATGTATAACAGTGTTATATGTGACAACATTAGGCTTCACCCCAAGAGCCTCCATGTACCCAATGAACTCCTTTGCCTTCTTCAACTTCCCTTCTTTACACAACACATTAACCATGATGTTGAAAGTGTACACACTAGACTTTATCTTCATCCTAAACATCTCAGCATACAAAACCCAAGCCATGTGAGTCCTGTTCAGTCTTAAAAACAGACTCAGCATCTGATTGCAAGTCTCAATGTTGGGCTCAACACCCTTTTCCTTCATCAAGTAGAAACACTCCAAGGCCTCATTGGGCTTCTTGAGTTCACAATAGGCCCTGACTAGAAGGTCAAAGATGAGACTTGTCTTGGAATCCACGCGGTCGCGGGAAAGTTCCAACTCATGGAAAATTGTTCTGTTGGTGGCAGTGGAACATATAATGAGGCTCTGTAAGAGGTTGATAGAGGGTTTGGGAGATGGGAGGCGACAAAGGATGCAAGCAGCGAGGGAAGAGTTGGTTACGTTGAGAGAATGAGGGTGGTCGTTGAGATGGGAGAGAAGCTGAAGGACGAGTTGGGGTTTGTGGCGGAGGGAGGTTAGAGTGGAAGAGAGAAGAGAGGGAGTGTAGTGTGGCGCAGCCTGTTTGATGAAATGCCATTGAGAAGATTCGATCGAATTTAGGAGTTTGGATTCAGTGATTGGTGTGACGGTGGTGGGAAGGGAAAGAGAATTGAAAGTTCGGAGATTGAAGAGTTTGGATTTGAAGATTTTAAGGAATTTCATAATGGGTGGTGAAATCTCAGCGGAAACTTTGTAAGCATACCCCAAGGTTCCTTCAGATCTCACAAACTTTGGGAGCCCATCAGCCAAACCCCTAACAAAACCAGGCTGTGTTTTGATACGGACCTTCACAGCCTCAAAGGGGCAAAGAGCAACATCAGCAATAACCTCAGCAGAAGCGAAACCAGCAAGGTAAATCAAGGTCTTATACTTGCTAGCATACTCTGGCCTAGCAATATCAGAGTAATACTTCTTAAAGAACTTGTAGAATCCGAATTTGCAAGCACCCTAGGCACTGTAAGCAAGCAAGGTAGGCACCCAACCACGGAAAAATCCCCTGAAGCCCTGCTCCTTAAGCAAAACCCCAAATCCAGACGTGATGTTCTTGTACTTAGAAGGGTCGATCTGAAATCAACAAGTAAACGTTAAAACACAAATCCTAGTAAAAATAAGTAAACAATTCCAATTTCAATTCCACTGGTACGCACAAGTTATTGACTGTAGGCCCAATCTCCTCGAAAGTATACAAAGACAATAAACATCAATAGTTTATGAGAAAACTAACTCCTGATATTCCAACACATCCATAATATGCTATTCATGTGCATGTGCAAGCGCAAGCAATATCAGCAATTAAATTTTACTATCAACCACCAAGATTACCTAATCTAGAGGAACTAGATCCTTAACGTCACAACACTAATAACAAATTTCGCGCTCCATAATGTACCAAACTTCAATGTTCTTCACCTAATTATGTGCCTAACGAAGAACATGATTACCCTGCAGAATAATACTCAGCATCTCAACGTAATAAAATGCCACTACAACTACAAAATCCAAAAATAGATAGTAGACTCACTAAACTAGAAATACATGAATAGCACAAATCATAAAGTTGAAAAAAGACGAAATAGACTAGAAATTACACGACATACGAGGCTAACAATTGTTCAACTAAACAAACAGCCAGACCTAGCAGATCTAATTAACTAAGACACAATAATCACGACCTAGGTCAAGAGGAGTGACGGCAATGAGTAAGGCCACAGCTGAGGACTCCACCGGCAGTACAGGCGGCGTAGAAGGCGAGCGAGCACAGCTCGATCTTGCGTGACTCGCTGGGAGAGGGAATCATGATGTCGCGCGATCCGAAGGTGCGGCGGTGGCGGCGCCAGTGGAGTGGAGCATACGGTGGAGTGGAAGCGTCTTGGAGGAAGAGGAGTAGAGGAAGGAGGGGATGAGAGAGTTGCAGCCAGAAGAAGAGTTGGAGATAGCCATTAGATCAGAGAATAGATGAGAAAGACGCAGACAAAGGGAAAAGGGTCAAAAGCGTCAAAGGAAAGCGAGAGAGAAGGAAATGATCTCTCTCTATAATTTTTCCAATGCCCCTTCTGCGTTTGGTTCCAAGATATTGGCTTCTCTTTGCGACTACTTTATATTGTTGGTGCCATTTTTGTGCAGACAGAAAATGCCCGTCTTGACACTCTAGGAAATGGAACAGTAACCTTCTAGAAATGAGAGAATATAGGGGAATGAAATCCTCAGAAAATGAGTGCACAAAGATTTTAAGGCACATACAATATATTTTTAATTTTTCTAATTATTATTTTTAACAAGTTAACATTACAAAAACGTTTAGATTAACATAGAAATATTCAAACTTAATAAATTAGATGGTAAACCTTTCTCATGACAATACGAAGCTTTAATTGATAAGTGATGATAAACAAAAAAATATTATCACATCCTATAAATTAATATGTATTAAGTTGACCAACTACCTAGTTTCACACATTTAAAATGAATGAAAATACTTTTTGTTGTTAAACATCGTTAATAAGAAAAAATAAAGTTATCATCATTGAATCAATATAACATAATTAGAGATGTCAAAATGGGTTTCAACCCGTGAGCCAACCCGGCTCACCACGGGTTCGAGTTGGGTTGGGTTGAGAAAAAATTCAACTTTTACAAAAGTGGATTGAACTCAACCCGGCTCACTTAACCCCCGGCTCACTTAATCCACCAACATTTTTTTACAATTTTTTATAAATATTTTTTTCTAAATTAGCATGAAAAAAATGTATAGTTTCTTTATTTATATTTTGTTGAATAACATGACAAAATTTGTAATATTAGCCATGCTTTCTTAGACTATATGGATACTTTCTTGGAAATAATTCTTCATATATTGGTGGTGAGCATGATCAAAACATTGATTCTTGATTTTACTTTGATTGTCATCTCATGAGTTACTTAAAAATTTATTTAAATATTTGAATACTAAAAAATAAATAAATAAATAATTTTTTTAGGTGGGTTGGTGAGTCAACCCACTTAACCCACCAACCCGTGGTGGGTTGAATCGGATTACAAAATTTCTGGCTCACCATAAAGTGAGTCGGGTTGGGTTCACTCATTTTCAACCCGGCTCGTGGTGAGCCAACCCTTGTGAGCCGGGTTGGCTCACTTTGACATGTCTAAACATAATAATCCTTTCTTACTCTTTCAAACGAAGGTAAGGTATATAGAATAATGAGATAAGGGACATATAACTCAATAAGAAAAAATATATTGTAAACAATATACATTTAAAATGAATGAAAATGTTGTTAAACATTGTTAATAAAAAAAATTGTCATCATTAAATCAATATAACATAATAATCATTTATTACTTTTTCAAACACTACAAAAATTTTATATATTACCTACGTTTCGAAAAACTAAATCCAAAATAAAAAGACTCAGGTTTCTCCTAAATCTAACTCTTATAGTTTCTACTTGCAATTTTTCTAAGTAGAAATGTGACTAACATTTCTGTTATAATTTGTTGACTAACGAAATATATAAAAAAAATAATATTAATTATTATGTAGTTGGAGTCGTATTATTATTATTATATTAGAAGAAAACAAGGCATGGCCAAGTAAGCACACCAGGGCTAGTAAAATGACTTTAGCTAGGCCCGTTATGATGGTTGAGTGAAATAGCACTGTATTCTGTTAATCATGAAGATAATTTCTTCCTTTAATTAGCTAGGCCCGTTTTGTGGTCCATCGCTTTTGTGTGGCTGCAGTTTTTTATGAGCCATTGATGTGGTGGTTGCTACATGCCACCCTAAGAAGTTCTGAACTTTAAACAACAAACTTGCATATTTGGATCAGATTTTCAACAATGCATGGAAAGGGTTTGTTTCCATTGTCAAAATCTCAATTGGGTATCCATAATTGGTGTTAAAGGGTTTGTGCTTTTCTGGTGAAGCATAAGAATGTGTGTAGATAACTACTACTAACAAATAATTAAATAGTTAGTTAATTTGTGCAGGAGCATAAAAGTTTAATTATAGAGCTAGATTAGATTTATGGGACATAGAAAAGAAACAGGAATATGATTAGCACATAGAAAAGAAAGTAATTAAGGCTTATACGTGTAATGCGAGAAAGGAAGAGAAATTCTGTTGAAGTATATTCAGGAGTCTGTAGTCCACATAGAACTCAAATGATGCAAATTATATGGTTAATAATAATATGTCTTAATATATTATTAGATCTCTCGAATTTCCAGAACTTCTTAATAAGCTTTTTGAATCAAAAAACTAAAATTCAGTAATTAAATTTTGAAACTAAAAATCTACTCCATCTGAAAGTTTGAATGGCTTAAGCACTGTGAAACAGTGTGTTTCTACTGTGTAGACACATTTACAGCCATATATGAACCTTTTGAAAGACACACAACTTTAGGTAGCACTTCCCCCACCTATCATACAAATGAATCTCTAAGATTATTACACAAGATTGGATTGAAGATCCTTTTGCCTTATCTAATTTGAACTTTTGTGACTGTGTTATGTGCGTGTTATGTGCATTATCAGTGTTCCATGATATCAAAATTAATCTTCGCCTACTGTCCCATCTACTATTTTGCTTCATTTTTGCTGATAGATGGGTAAGTTTCAGCTAAGCCCACTAATACATCTTGAAAGGTCAAATAAAAAATTGTACACTTAGGACAAGTTTTATTTATTATGCATTCGTGTAATGTGTAATTGACAGTTTTTCATTCATTCAATTCAATGAATGTGACTTCATTCATTACCTTTGTTTAATGAAATTTGTTTCACCTCAAAACCAGAACACAGAGTATGGATATTATATTTAAGAAGTATGGAAATGCATCATCTACATGATTGTTTCTGAGATCCAACACCTCTAATGATGTGCAATTGGCAATGGATTTGGGAATTAGGCCCCATAGTTTATTACTATTGAGATCTAGAGTACTCAGAGCACAAGATACAGGAAATTTATCAGGAATGTTGCCATAAAACTTGTTATGTTGCAGATTTAAGACTGCAATTGAACCACTATGTGTTAGGCACTCTGTAATCATCCCATTTAAATGATTATAGGAAACATCTAGAACCAGCAGCTGTGAACTATTGCACAAGAATTGAGGAATACTCCTAGATAAATTATTTTTGGACTGAGATAGAAAAACTATGAAAGACATGTTAGTACTAACACCTGAAGGAAAAGTGAAACTGAAATTATTACTTAAATAGTCCAAATAAGAGGAATGCACTGGGAATATTTTATTTGAAGCTTCCATTGGAATTGGTTAGCATAAAGGTCAAGGATGCTCAGATTGGAACTGGTGTTCTACATAGATCATCCTTCTAAATTGCTGAGAAAATTGTGAGAAAGATTTAATTGAATAAGAGAGTTAAGTTGCCAGATCCATGCTGGTATAGATCCTCAAATATGGTTACTTGAGAGGTCTAAAGTGGTTATTCTGGAATGGTTTCTCAAGAAACCAGGGAACTCTGTCAGGTAGCAGGAAGCCAATTTTAAACTATCGTGGAAGGAAGATTAAAGACCAACATATGTAAGATTTGTCTCTACGGACAAGTTGTTGTGTGAAAGAGCAAGTGTAGTTAGATTTGAAAGTCTCTGAATCACATCTAACTTTATTGTGCAATTTAACTTGTTGAATGACAGTTGAAGGACTTTAAGAGATGTGAGATTAAAAATACTTCTTAAATCAAGAGTCTCTAGCATGGAAGAGGAGATATTTGAAAGGTCATCAAGTTGCCCACGAAAATGGTTGTTTGAGAGATAAATACTTTGTACCAATGGAAGTGCAAAAATAGAATTAGAGACGGACTAGTATTAGACTCAGTATTAGACTTGGAGGACGACTAGTATTAGACTCATGCTCATCCATGATATTATATCTGGTTCACTAAATCCTAACACAAACAAAACAAATAGAAAAACAAAACTCAGTAAAAAAAAACACAAACAAGAACCCAAGCAGCAAAGCAATCCATATAACAACACAAATTTCTACTACAATAGCTACACTTTTCAGCACAAAACCGTGTGCTAAAATAGCAACACTTTTAGCACAAAACATCAACATTAGGAGCTCAAAACAGCAACACAATACCATTATACAGCAGTCCAACAACATTTTACTACATAAACATCAACAAACAATCCAGACCAATCGTTCATCTAAATTAAAAGCAATGAATCGATATGGTTACCTCCAATCCAAATGAGCGATTAACGGCAGCAGCTACAAAATTCAAATTAGGGGAAAATTTAAGGATGAACAACGATTAACGACAGCAGCTACAGCAATTACGATTCACAGGGTCGTCGTGGTCGGAAATCACAAAATAAAAAAATTTAGGGTTACGAAAATCAGAAATTTAGGTTACAAATCGAGAGAAAGGGAACCATAACACAAATTACGAACAACCCTGTCTTCGTGATGGTCGTGGTGGTCGGAATCGTCCGCCAATCGCAGTCCGATGGTGGTTCTGCGTTCTTCATGCACTGCGCTGTGTTTTCTCGCTGCTGCCAACGACGTGGTGGATGTCCCTGTGGAGGAGAAACGAGACGCCGTGAGTGGGATGCTGTCTTCTGCCTTCGTGTTTCGTGGTGGCCAGCGGCGACGTAGGTGGAGGAGAAGCGGGTATGGCGTAGAGAAGAGAGTCGAGAAGAAGAGTCACAGTCTCACAGAGCATGTGAGGTGTCTAGGGCACAGTGTGTGAGGGAGGGATATGAAAAAATTGTGCACCTGTTCTTTGTTTTAGTAAGTAACTAGTTTTTTAACCGGTGCAATGTACGGAATTTTTTTTATTATTTATAATAAATTATAAATGTGTAACAGATTGTTTTAAGAATTTAATGAAATATAAATTTATAAAATTTTAAACTTAGATAATGATATGATTGAAATGATAATAAACATAAGTCATGAAATACATCATTTAGAACAACAACATTATAGAAATATGCTTAATCTAATCATAACAACAACCATTAACAAAGACCTCAATATTTGGTTCGATAAAATCATTGTTTGTTTGGAAGACAACAATATTATCTTCTTTTAACTCATTTTCACAACAAGATAACCTCTCATCTTGACCTATCTTTGTTGAACTTCTATTCCTATTTGATTTTAGGATTTTGCAATTGACTATAGTTTTGGGCTCTATAAGAAACACATCTTGTACATTCTCGTCCCGAATGAAGTTGGCAAACTTTGATGGCAAGTCCTGTATGATTCAAATTTTATTGTTAGTGCATTAATTATTTTCATTTAATTATATGTAAATTGATATGATAATACTTGAAATGATAAAAAGAATTCGTAAGACATATACCAAGTGACTGGCTTTGCTTTGATACTTTGTCAATTTGATTGAAAATATAGATCCTGTTTCTTGATGACTGATACAACACATAAATGTTGACAAACTCCTTGGTGTACAACCACCTTTAAACATGATTATGTGAAATAAAGAATTTCCCAAATACTGAAACCGCATGTGAGAGCGTGTGAGGTGTCTGGGGCGCAGTGTGTGAGGGAGGGATATGAAAAAATTGTGCACCTGTTCTTTGTTTTAGTAAGTAATACGGGTGCGGGCTGGCCTGTTTTGGCTCGCGGGTTGTCCTGACGGGTCAGCGAACTTGACGGTCGGGCTTTTTCGAATTGGCAGATTGAATTTTTTATTCCGATCTATACTTTTTCTCTTGGGCTAGTGGACTGGTCCGTCGAACCCGACCCATTTTGATATCCTTAGGTGATGATAGATTCTTTCGTCATATTTTTTGAATCATCAACCTTTCCATTCTAATATTTTCATTAATATTTTGAGATAGAAAAAGTTCTCAAATCTTTCATTCAATTAGAAAAAGAAAATATGATACAATAATATAAAATATAATGGTATATTTTTTTATTTTAATATTTATGTTTTATTTAATACGATTTTTCAAGTTTTTTATTTTAATTTAATTTCATTTTATTTAAAAAAAGTTAATGTGACTATGTTTGTTAAATTTGTGTTAATATCTCCTCGGTTTTTTCCTCTTTCTCTATCCCTATCTCAGTCTAAAGTCACTGAAAATATTCAAGTAGACTTTTTATTTATAGAGTTATCTACTATAGCATGTGTTTATCCAATGTGACTTATAAATTGGTTAATTGAAATTTCAAGTTTCCAAATTTTGTTACTGAAAAAAATGGTCGAGGAGAGGGAACATTTGGATATCAGACTTTTCAACAACATCTTGCAAATTAGTAAAACAATAAAATCCTTATCCAAATCAAACAAAAAACATTTATAAAAAAAATCTCAGAAAGATAGATCCATAATATATATTACATAAATATGCAAAAAAATAATATAATGACTTCTATGTTACCTCTTTAGTATAAAAAAACTCATTCTTCGTCGAGAAAGAGAAAGTAAAGGGAAAAGTAAATTTTTTGCCCATTTTTTTGTCATAATTTGATTTCATTTTCAAGACCAAGAAAATATCCCAAATAGAGTTAAAAGTAATAATTTAATAATAGGGGTATGAAACTAGAAGAAGAACAATGAAGCAAATGGAAAGAACCACATAGCTTCAAGTGATATTGTAAATTAGGCCAAGGCAATAGGAGTTGTTGAAGTTAAGCCTCATCACCCCATCACATGTGTTTTTTGTTCCCAACTACTTGCTAATGCAAAGTCATCACATTTTGTCGAGAATAATAAGAAGCAAGTGTGTGCTGACGTGATTATTCCTACTCTTGTTTTTGTGGCCAAGAGAGTCTCTAGGTTGGGTCAAAATAAAGTTACTATAAAACTAAATGCCTTTCACAAACTAGGCTCAAATCTTAATCCCAGTCCCATGAACCCATAACCAAAAAAAAAATAAGAAAAAAAATGAGACATAACCCAAGACATTAGAGTTATAACAACCATGGACAAAGGATACAATTATTTGAGATTTGTGATTTAGGTATTCTGGTAAGGAAATGAAGGGAGGGAAAAGGAAAAAAAAAGTTGAGCTAAGAATAGAGAGTTTTTGGTTGGTAAGTTAACTTGGGAATAAAACAATAGAATGAGTGAGGTCAGAATTGTCACTTTGACATTCACATTCCCATGTTATCAACCTCTAAACATTGTCAACACAAATTTAATGGAATGAACCACATTGACTCCTTTTAAATAAAATAAAGACTAAATTGAGTGAATGACTTAGCTAAACCAAGATGGATGAGTGAATTGGTTATGAAACCCTTTCACAGAAGATTTCTTTTCTTTAAGTTCTTTTTAAGATACTTTCAATTTGAAAACTGAATGTGAATAATTTTGAGAATAAATATCGATAAAAGATTGATAGTTTTATAATTAAAGAAGACAAGGTAGGAGTAGAAAAACACAAGAAGATTTATATTGATTCTTATCATCATTGATTGAACATCTAGTCTTAGTTTTTCAACCTTATAAACATTAGTTCCATTATCAAATAAAGTTTATAAAAGAAACACACACTTACAAATTCAATAACACAAAATTTAACTCTTGAACAAACTTAAGAAAAATTCAAGCTCCAAGAGGATATCAATCTCTATCAACTCTTGATATGAAAAGAGGATACAAGCTTATCAACTCTTGACAAAACTCAAGAGGATTTTATCCTTTACAAATCTTTATCACCTAAGAGGATATATATCTTATAAACTCTTACAATAACAATAAACAAACAAACATTGAAAATGCTCCACCAAAAACTAATACATAATAACTAATATATAATATCACTAGAACACTTTAACAAAAATAACAAGAAAGAGTTTAGAAAAATATTCATCACAACAAAAGCAATCACAAGTATCTCGTTCACAACACAACATTTTCTTTGGATTCTTCATAAATCTTTTAAAGCACTCTTGAATGAATGAAAAATCTCTAAAAATCTCAATTGAATTCATTCAAATGATTGCTTAAGTTATTTTGAACATTGAGATGTATCCTAAAACATTTATTTAAAACTAATATTGATGCATTTAATAGATTATTACAAGGTGCTAATTGATTATTTTAACTAAAATTTGAAAAATAGTTAGAACGTCTCTATGTAATAATCAATTATAGCATGTGTTAATCAATTAAACACACTCATTGTTTATTGCTACATTAAGAGCCAAGTGGTGACAATAAAGAAAGGTAAGAAGGTCATGAAACACTTAGTGTGAGTTAGTAGTTTATCAATCACAATACACCCCTACAATTCTTGTTATCATTGTGTTGCACTTATTAGGCCATGCGCGTGCCCGATATTCAATAGGTAATTTCATCAAGTGTATGCTGCAAATCATACACCATCTGTAAGGGATATGAAAATCATTAAACTTTGTTTCATCTAAAATTCTTACACCATAAAGAATTTTAATTACAAAGTTTAACCTCTCAATGATGCAGTCTCGAGTACTTTCACACACACCATAAAAATGGAAAAAAATTATTTTAACTGAATTTAGTGTTATCAGAACTAACAAGTGACTTATTTTATCCATATGAACCTTATTCCTGGGATCTTCGATCACAAAGGTTAGGTTACATCACTTGTTTGTTTGCAAGTGGCTTCACTCTCATTCCACTCGATGTTTCTAATATCGTGTTTATTCTTAGGGTTATGTCAAAGGATTCGCTAAATCCCTTTTGACTTCACTGGAAATAGTTCCACTCTTTAGTTATAGCTATTGTCGATTGGCATAATTGTAACATCTCAGGCAGATATTACTTAATAAAAGAATTTATATTTGAAAATAAAATTCCAACATAATTATGTTTCCCAAAATGCGGGAAAATTTAAAACTTTAATCGTAGCGAATTAAAATTAAGTCATAAACCATTTAATACAAGTTTTAAATCCACAACCAACTAGTTATTAAGATTACAAGTTCCAAAACATGTCTTTCATAACCCTAAATATCTAGCCCTCGCTCTGTCTCTATTCCTCGCCATCAGCACCTGGATTATCATCTGCTCCCATGTGACAAGTCACACGATCATCGCCAAATACAAATAAAAGGGGTGAGCTCAAAGAAATAAACAAGCACAACAATAGCATAAACCCCTCACCCAAAGCATTCTAACTTAATAGAATACATGTTCTTAAACCCTTCTTGCCCAAGAAATTATGAATTCATTGTCTCATAGCCCATATGAGACTAGACTATTCATTCATTTCATAATCACACTTGACCATGGCCTTAGGATATTTCATGCTTCCACGAACCTGCTCGCTCGTGGTCCAACCTCTACGAACCTCCTCGCTCGTAGTCCTACTTCTAAGAACATCCTCACTCGTAGTCCAACACGCATGATCCATCTAGTTATGAACCTTCTCGCTCACAACAACTCTCAAGTGTGAGCACAGAACATACGAACCTCCCTGCTCGTATCCTCACATGAGAGTATCATTAATATGAATGTCCTCGCTCATATTAATTAAGCGTTCCATCACCAATCACGAACCTACCCGCTTGTGATAATGCCAAGCATATCCTGGCCCAAGGTCGTTATCTCCAAACATGCAAAACACTTAAAATCATCAACCTGACCTATATGAGATTAGCACATACTCAACCATGGTCATAGGGATTTCATATGCTTCCACGAACCTGCCCACTCATGGTTCAACTCTATGAACCTCCCCGCTCGTAGTCCAACACGCATGAACACCTGCTATGAACCTCTCCGCTCGTAACAGTCTCGAGTGTGAGAACAGATCATACGAACCTCCCTACTCGTATCCCCACACAAGAATACATATAATATGAACCTCCTTGTCCGTATCCATCATGCGTTTCTAACTCCATTATGAACCTCCCGGCTCGTAATTCATCCAAGCATATCCTAGACAGAAAACCCTCACAAAGAGCCATGCAAAACACACAACAATGCAAACTTCCATAACACTATCGCCTGGCGCAGCCACTAAGCCGCCAGGCGAAAACGCACACCGCTTGGCGGTTCTCATACACTGTCGGGCGCCACACGCTTCAGAATTCCCCTGTTAGTAGTTATCGCCTAACGGTCCAATCCGTACCAACAGGCGCCACACTAGTAACGTGAGTTTACTGAGTAAATCATTGTAAAACCCATTTTTGCTATCCCAATTAATAAAAAGTATATTATTATATACATCTTCTAAACATATTAACCTTTTATTACACCTTCATTAAATAATTCAATGACTTTAATTTATTTTTATACATCTAAAGTACATATTACTATATAATATATATTATTCTTACAAACACCCATATGATATAAATTATCAAATCCCCGTGAGATATAATATCTTAACCATTTAATAAAATATTATAATCTATGTTATGTATAATAAATTTATTATATACGAACTTCCCAAATTGCATCACACATACACCTTTATAGCATATGTATTTTTCTTTTCATATATAATAATAATTTTCACCTTGTTTATAATGGTACTCATACAATTTAAACTATATTATACGTAACATATAAAATAGAAGTATTTTATACTTTCCACAAGCAATAGCTAATATTTATATAATAACACCTTTCCTTTTATATACATAATTAATTTAATATAAACTAATATTGTACTTACTAGATTTATAGTACAATATATATAAACATTATATTTTAGTATGACTTATATGCTACACCTAATAGAATTATCCCGCAGCAAGGCTCCTCCAAAAAAATTAATCACAACCTAAAAATTTCATAACTAGAAAACTTGAAAATTCAGAAATCATCTCCTTATCATTATATATAATTTTAAATAAACCAAATTAGCAAAAGTGCCACTCTTTGGTGTTGACAACACTTAAACCACAAAATTTCCTTTTCATACCCAAAACGTTATAAAAATCATTTTAGCACCACAAGTTATAATTGTTATTGATTGTTATATAAAGAAATCCCAAAAATAATTGTGAACATTCTTTTAGCTTAAAAAAACCAACCATAGCCATAACATAAGTTAATACTATAATAGATGAATCTTCAATAGTTACCAAAATCCCGTGACTACCTTTCAAATTTGCACCTTCCCAAATTGTTATACATGATAGATAGAATATTAACACTCCCACACAATAAAGAAAATATTGCTTTTCTATAAAAAAAATGCATATACATTTTTTTTCTTTTATTTACCCCGATTCGTTAGTTTAAATATCTCCAATTAATAATATTTATATACACTATATATAATTTCTAACCAGGCCTTTTTATTGTCTTTTAATGTAACCATAACAAAATCACAACCACTTCATCTTTATTCCATTGAAAATACCAAGACCGGATAATCACAAGGTTTACTTTCCAATGCATAAAAGAAACCTCTACATAAACTCACCCATAAAAAAATGCATCAAACCTAGAATAAAGCAAATTACCAATCCTAAAATGCTTAATTCACTTTCGCAACTCCAAACATAACGACCCAACACCTGACTCGTTTTCTCTATACTAATATATATTATAATACAATTGTTACAGTACATTTAGATGTATAATAAGAACACTGAAAATCCAAGGGTTTAAACTTCATATATATTGTGGTATACATCGACGCTCTACTACACACTTATTCAGATTCACATGATTTTTCATAAATCCTTATTAAAATCACAAGACATCACATATTCATATAAGAGAAAAAAAATCATGTTAGCTCCCTTTATCTGGAATTCTCACTCTAATTGTGCTCATAACATTCCTTTTTGCCTAAAATTGATGTACATTTAGCCCCTCCCACTTGACACTCTTTCTAACCTTTTCACTCTCTCCTTGGCTCTATTTTCGGTGCTCTCACATTCTCCATTAATTAAAACATTAAAAAGAACCTATCTCAGGTTCTCAAGATTCAAACCCACCACCATACAATTTCAAAGCAAGTGCATAATCAATTCAACCAACTTTTATGATAATTCTTATATATATATAGGATTATATTATCACTCATTATGGTCCAGTATTTTATTAAAACTAATAAACAATCAATTAACACATAATTGATATACACATGACTCAAATCCAAGTCCTCTCAACACAAGCAAGTACTTTTAACCACTTGAACTAGTACTATTTCTTGTCTTCTATCTCTACATTAATTAACTTAAAGATTCCTGCTGTCGCATTTATTAAATAAATAAATATTTATTTATTTATTTAATTTTCTGAGTTTTACAATAATCCATTGAATCTCTTAAATATCTCATAAGTATCAGTATTCCTAATTAGAATATTAAGTGTATATTCTCAATCTACCTACTGCATAAGCAATATCTGGTCTAGAAATGCATTAAAACAATAAGCTCCCAAATATTTGGGCATACTAAGGTTGAGAAAAATAATTCTCCTCTATTTTTCTTTAATTCAAAGTTAACATCATAAGGGATATTTTAAATCGATTTTATAGTGTCACATTTAGAGCTAAACAAAACCTAAATTATTCCCCCTAAAGAAGTTTAGGAAAAATGACTCAGAATCGAATCCAAGGAAATGGTGCATATCGAACATAGCTTGTATAATTACATCTTGATAAAAATGAAATAAAAGAAAACAAATGGGGAAAAAGAAATAAAATAAAGAAAAGAAACTAAAAGAAAGTGCTGAATTTTTATTCAATTAACAACTAAACTAAATGCATGAATGAACGTATGTCATGAATGCAATGCATGGGTAAAATCTAATGGAATGAGCAATGACAAAGCTTCTAAAGGGTAGGGGTGGCCATGGCCCCCCCTTTTTTTATTTTTTTTTATATTATATGTAATTTAGAAATTTTCATTTTTTTTCAAAATTTTTAAATTATATGCAATTTATATTCAAAATTGATGGTTTTAAATTATGTGTCTTTTTATTTTTTTTATAAAATATAAATTTAATAATAATGAATAATAAAATATAAAATCAATTATAATAAAAAATAAAAATATTTATTAAGATATATTTTATTTTCTTCTTTTATTGTCTTTTTGAGTTTTCTTTCACTCTCACATGTTTTCTTTTTATCTTTTAAAAGAAAAAACAGTTGAACACAAACTCATTATGTTTTTTAGTTTGTTTCATTTGTTTTCTTCCATTACTGAAGAAAAAAAGTTAATTTCCCGGTCTCACTTGATCCTGGAATATTTGTTTAATAATTAACATATTTTTTAATAGTTAATATACTATATGTTGTTTCATAACCACCTTTTAATTGTTGCTTAATTATCATAGATTATTTGTTACGAACTCTCAATTTTTGATTAAATTGTGATAACTTATTTTTTTATTTTAAACTTTTTTTAGGAACTCTCAATTTTTTATTAGAGTGTGATAAATATTAATGAAAAATAAAAAAATAGATTCATTTTTGAAAGTGATAAAAGGGAAACTATTTCTGTAGATGAAAAGAAGACAAATTCAACTTCTTTACATATTCTGAAACATAATACTAATGATCATACCGTTCAACTAGATGATTTTTTTCTTAATGTTCAACAAATTAAAGGTGAGAAATTTCGTATTAATTCTTTTGGAAAGATTTTCATATTTAAGTTGAAAAAAAAATAGCTGAAAATTTTAGTTTTGATTTAATTATTGGTGAGTTCAAGAATTTGAAATAACAATACTTTAGATATGTGTGATTTGTTTTCTAGTTATAGTTGTACTAAATTATATATTAACTTTTATTATATTAGTGGAAATAATTAAAAATATTAATTTTGAGTATATTATTTTGGCTCTCCCAAAACTATTGGCCAAGATCCGCCACTAGGAATGGGGATGGTGAATTGACTAAAATGTTGAATGAAGAAGTGTCTAGATGAATGCTGAAGGCATGAAAAGTTTATGAAAATGCAAGCTGAAATATTCTAAAGCATTCTAGTATGAAAATGAATGAGAGCACCATGAATGCAACACTAATTGGATTTGTGATAGTAGAAGAACGTGGATGCACATATGGTTTATATGAACCTAGCATGATGATGAATCAATAAAGACCAGTCGATGACAATAATGTTAGAATAGACGAGACTAATACTCATAAACAAGAGGAGGCAGTGAATTGATTGTGACAAAAATTTACTTCTATTTGGTTCAAGAATAACTTTCAAGAACTTTCTTTAACCAATTAAAAAAGGAATTAATGTGATGCTCAATTTATGACCATTTAATCCTAGAATGCTTGTAAAAAGGATATGGAAAGAAATAAGAGACAATGGATTTTATACTGGTTTGATTATACATGAATCTACGTCCAGTCTTCTTCTAGCAATCCGAACTAGAAGGTTTCCGCTATATAAAAGAGTTTTACAAATATTACAAGTACTCCTTAATAATTCTAAACACTAAGATATCAAGATCTTGATAACCCTATCAAGAATTGCTTCCTAATGCAATGCTACACAAAATTGAATCAAGAACATCATCACATATGCAGTGATACCGAATTTTAAATCAATAACAAAAGTTAAGGAACGAATACACCTGTAAATTAAGCCGAATTTACATGATCATCCTAAGCCAAGTAAGAACATCATCACCGATCAATCTTTGAACAAATCTTGATGAAGTAGTTGAAATTGATTAATACTCACTCAAGAACACTCTAAGAACTCTTTGATCTCTTTTTTTCACTTTCAGAATTATGAAAATTGGGTTAATTCAATTCAAAGAGGCATTGGGTTCTTAAAACTATTTTTCTGTCATAATTAATTGATTACACCTTTTTAATGTAATTAATTAATTCGATATTGAATTCGATACCAATTGAGCAGACTTACATAGTTGATTACATTAGTAGCTCTAATTGATTAATATAACATTTTTTATCAAAGTTTAGTATTCCTTTCATGCCAAGGATACTTTTGATCAATTTTGTTGTGATTAATATGGTATTAAGATATCTAGCTTGGTTCACAACATCTCTAGACTCAATCCCACAATGATTTTAACTATGACATTACTATATGTGATTATTCTTCTATTGGGAATCATTAAAACTAGAATCTTGAAGCTTTGAAGATCTTGTACACTTTGTTCCTTTGAATAACAAATAAAAGCAAACAGAACAAAAATCTAAGAAGTATGACAATATTGATTTCAGCACAATACAACAACAGAACTTGCTCTATGATAGTAGTGAATCAGGAGATGCTCATGCAGAATGCTACTCAAAATGATTCTAAAATATAGCAAGAAAAATGCAAATGCAGATTCAAAGTTGTTTTTGTCAGATGTAAGACAAACACATGTGTAATTAGCTAAAAGCATGCATGAAACTAGATTGCAACATTAAACCCATCTGTGACAACAATGGTCAATATGTGGCTGTGGCAATAAAGAATTAGTCATGCATATTTATATAAGTGAGATTGAGTACATCAGTACATTCCAAATAAGAAGACTAAATGCTTAAGCATCAACAACCACCAAATGTAATTCAAGTTCTCTAGACATATTTGAACTTCCAACAACAACTCAATCAAATAGGTTAACATCCTTCTGTAGTGCAGATGTGGCATGAGTTACTTATGTAGATGCAAGTGCATGACAATAATGAATCAACATACAACAACAATAGAATTATAGCCCAGATTCACATCAGAATTGATTCACTGTAGATCTTTAAAGGCAAAACGTGTGTGGATGCAAAGATACTCTAAATTGGGTTAAAACATAGATGAATGAATGGATGTGAGATGGTGATGAAGGATTTCAGATGCACGTAGAATGCCCAATTGAAATGGAATATGCACTGCATGAAATACAATAGAGTTGCAATATTAATATGATTAGTAAAACCAAAAGTGGTAGCACTCAAAATCCAAGTGACAACATTTTAATTTAAAAGAACTAAGATTGATGCGAATGTAGATGCACAAATTAACTATGCATGGAAATGAAATTTCCTCCCAAAATCACTAACACGAAAATATGACTATAAACTATTTACTACAGGAATTTAAAGCAATAAAGAAAAGTAAAATAGGTGCAGAATCTTAAAATAGTGGAGTAAACTTAAAATTGAAATCCAGTGTAGTGAATGGACAATGGGTTCTCTACACTCAAGAAGACAACTTGATAATGTGTGCCCACTTTGGGGTCATATAGTCCTTAAAAGAAACCATTGATGTATGCAGATTTTACCCAAGATTAAATCACTGACTCAAAAACAAGAACTGAAACGAAAACTAGAAAGAACTAAAGGAATTTAAAAGCATCATAAATTTAAGGTTGAAACATAAAACTTCAAGAAAGAGTAAAGTAGCATAAACATAAATTGATAATCTGAAATGAAATTTGAACGATGTCTTTCATTACAAAATTGAAAAAGGATTACACGAGTTCAAGAGAAATGCTAAAATTAAAATGGTGAAAGGGAGCTCACTTATCAATCCCGGCCACTTTATGCTCGTCATCAACCAAATTGAACTACTCACACACTAAGGAAGAATCCTATATCTGAAGGCGACTTTGTGCTCATCAAATATGGAAAACCCTCTTACAATGCACTCTCTCTCCTTCGCATAAGTGTGACATCCCATTTAAATAGAGACAAATCTATTAAATAAAACATCACATAAATATAATATGAAATAGAGCATAAGACAAAAAGTATATATGTACCGACCATTACAGTTATCCATAAATATACTAGAAGAAAAGTTACGGTTTGCTGACAATAGCACCATAATTGCAGAAGGAATTGGGAGAGTATAACTCAATTGCAAGAATAGAAAGATGGCATACATGAATGATGTTTTATACGTAATAATCTTTTAAGCCTAGGGTAGCTGCTTGAGAAGGGATATACTATGTCCATGGAAGAGAATCAAATTCAAGTGTTTGACAACAAACAAAAGCGTCTATTCAAGGCACCTCTATCCAAGAACAGTACGTTTAAGATAAACTTAAACGCAGCCGCAATTCAATGTTTCTCAACTGTCAATGTTGTCGAAAAAAACTGGTTGTGGCATGATCGATATGGGCATTTAAACTTCAAGAGTTTAAACCAACTCAATAGCAAGAAGATGGTGGATGGTATGCCTATTATAAAAATTCCCAAGAAGATTTATGAAGGATACATGGTTGGTAAACAACCAAGGAAGAAATTTCAAAATCAACACATCAAAGAGCTAAACAGCCATTGGGAGTGGTACATTCTGATGTATGTGGACCCTTTGATATGTCGTCTCTCGGAGGTAATAGATATTTTCTAACTATAAGACCTGAGAATTTAAATAATTAAATAAATAATTATTTAATACATGCGGATAGTAGAAGCCTTTATGGCAATTAATGTTAATTATTGTGACGTGGAAAAGTACTAGCTCAAATGGTTGAGAGTACTTAATTGTGTGAGAGAACTTGGGTTCAAGTCCTAAGTATGCCATTAATGGGGTGTTTGATTTATTATTAATTTTAATAATAAACATGATTATGTTGAGTGATAACATAATTATAGAATTATAAGATTTATCACGAAACATGAAATGGTTGAATTGGTTGTGCTTTGACTTTATGATTCCATGGTTGTGTGTTCAAACCTTGTTGGGAACAAAATTTATTTCTTTATTTTTGCTAATGTACTGGTGACTTGAATGTGAAAGGGTGGGAAAACCCTAGAGGGAATGAGCAGCCAAGGGAGCTGGGAAAAACAACCCATAATGGTAATTATAGAAAACCAGGTTAGGGGAGTTCTTTTGCATGTCTTTATGATTGAGAATTTTCGCATAATCTGAAATGCATGTATGATTGTGTTTGATTGTGAAATTTTGTGCTCTACATGGTATGGTTCAGAGGTGTAATTGTATTGATGTTGTTTGAGCGATCTTAAGCAATTGTATGAGTATAATGGGGGTTTCTGTATTGTATGATTGTTTATGTTTAATCTCGAATTTTGGAAGTCAATTTGGGTTCAATCATGTTTATAAAACTTGTGCATTGTTGTGGATTGTTTATCAACAATTGGGATGTGGTTTGGCATTGTTTATATGATTGTGCGTGCGTAAACAGGGAACCCTTCTGCTAATCTCGCTCAGGCGAGCCAGGCTCGCCTAGGCGAAAGTTGTAAAGTCTTGACCTTGTTTCTGCTCGAGCCACTCACTCAGGCGGAGGCCCAGGTTTTTTAGCGACATGTTATCTCGCCTAAGCGAGAAATCGAGAGTTGTGAGTCTTGGGTTTGGGTATCTCGCTCAGGCGAGAAGTTCTCGCTTAAGCGAGAACTCGTGATTGGTTTTGTGTTGGGCTTAACTCGCCGCCTAGGCGAGAGTATTGGCTTTAGGCGAAGGAGGAGCTCGCCCAAGCGAGATAGGCTTGCCTAAGCGAGACTTCGCAAGTAAGCTATTGTAGCATGCTCGCTCAGGCGAGAAGGATTAACTTAAGCGAGACAGGCCTGGTCGCTTAAGCTAAGTCTTCTAGCTCAAGCAAGTTTAGTGCAGTTTGTGTGTGTAGTACGCATTGATGCGAACGGGGATAAGGAGATGTTGTGCCATGAGCAGGTAGGTTCATGGATGGTGGTTAACATGTGATGGTATGAGCGGGTAGGTTCATACTTAATTACTCTCCTGTGGGGATACAAGTGAGGTAGATTCGTATGTTTCGCGCTCACAGTTGAGAGATGCTACGTGCGGGGAGGTATGTAGCTGGGGGATCACATGTGTTGGACTACGGGCAGGTAGGTCCATAGAGTAGGATTATGAGCGGGGAGGTTGGTAGAGGTAGGACCACAAGCGAGCATGTTCGTGTGAGCATCATAGATCCTGAGTCGATGGCTAACTTTGTTGTTGAATTGGAGGTTGAAAAGCCTTGGGGGGAATTAAGGATTTGACCATGGTCTAGCTTTGATAATATAATTGGGTGTTTTACATTATTTAATTGATATATTTCTTATATTCTTTTGAGCTCACCCTTTCTGTTTGTGCTTGGCAATGATCGTGTAATTCTTTACACGGGAGCAGTTGATGATGCAGGTGATGTTGCTAACACTTAAGACGGAAAGAAGGGCTAGCTTGGGATTCGAGCTAGGAACTATTTATAAACCCTGTTATTTTATTGGATTTTGAAAATTGTAATAAGACTGTTTTTATAGTTTTAACTGATCATTGGCGATTGGAATAATTTGTGAATATTTCCCGTGTTTGGGAATAATAACAGTCTAATGTTGAATTTTTTTCTTTTAATTATTTATTTTAAATAAGTATTTTCCAGTAGGGATGTTACACTAACTATCATGGATGAATTGACTAGAAGGATTTGGTTATACCTATTGAAGGAAAAGAAAGAAGCATTTGCATGTTTTCAAAGATTTTTCACTCAAGTAGAAAGACAAATTGAATGGAGAGTTAAGATACTCAGAATTGATGGTGGTGTTGAGTATAATTCCAAAGAGTTTGGTGAGTTTTATGCTATAAAAGGCATAGAACATGAGGTAATAACTCCTTACACACCCCAACACAACGGTTTGGCAGAAAGGAGAAACAAAATGTTGTGAGACATGACTAGGTGTATGCTTAAAGGCAAACGGCTACCACACAACTTGTGGGGTGAGGCTGTATCCACTGCAGCCTATGTGTTAAACCGTTGTCCTACAAAACAACTTCGTGATGTTACCCCAGAGGAAGCTTGGACAGGGTATAAACCAAAGGTTCATGATTTGTGAATCTTTGGATCTTTGTGCTATCGACATGTGCCAGATGAAAGAAGGAAGAAATTGGTTGATAAAAGTAGAACATTCATATTAATAGGATACCATCCAACAGGTGTGTATCATTTGTATGATCTAGTAAATCATAATATTATGATTAATAGAGATGTGGTCATTCATGAAGGCACAATTCAGTTTATTTTGGAGGATAAACTATAACACCGAGTGAAATCGTAAGCGATGCAACAGGTGCAAGAAATGCAATAGAAGTGGCAAACACAAGAAGGCCACAAAGAACATGTTTCCCATCCACAAAATTGACAAATTACGAGGTGTTCAGTGATAATGATGTTGGGAATGAAGGTGAAATTGTCATCTTGCTTTCCTTGCTGACACGAAGCCACTCACTTAGAAACAAGCTATTAAAATTAAAGAATGGAAAGATACAATGGTGGAGGAGCTAAAAGCTATAAAAAAGAATAAGACAAGGCAATTAGTGGAGTTACCTCAACATAAACACCCAATTGATGTGAAATGGGTATTTAAAGTAAAACTCAAACAAAATGGAATGATAGCCAAGCACTAGGCTAGATTGGTTGCGAAAGGTTTTTTGCAGAAATATGGTGTGGACTTCACTGATGTTTACGCCCTTGAAGCAAGGCTTGAAATAGTGAGACTAGTTGTTGTTGTGGCTAGCTGGAGAAATTGGCAAATCTGTCAATTAGATGTGAAATCAACATTCCTAAATGGTCCCTTAGGGGAAGAGGTATACGTGAGGCAGCTACCTGGTTTTGAGGTGAAAGGAGAGGAGATGAAAGTATACAGGTTAAGGAAGGCTTTATACGGTCTTCGACAAGCACCATGGGCTTGGAATAAGCTCATTGGCTCATTTCTCTGTGAGCAAGGATTTGTCAAAAGTAAGGTTGAATTTGGAGTGTATGTCAAAAAAGACTCACATCGAAGGTCATTAATTGTATGCCTCTACGTGGATGACCTTATTGTAACTTGAGAAGCTCAGGATGAAATTTAACAATTTAAAAGGAAGATGAATGCAATGTTTGAAATAGCTGATGTAGGTACTCTCAACTATTTCTTGGGGCTATAGTTTGTGCGTAATGATCATCCGAGAGATTTTGGAGAGGTTTAACATCATGAACTGCAAGGCAACACCAATACTTGTTATTGCAAATTTGAAAATTGACTAAAGAATTGGAAGAAAAGGCTGTTGACACAACTCTTTACAAATAAATTATTAGTTCTCTCAGATATGTCTACAATAGTAGACCTGATATAGCTTTTGGAGTTGGCTTGATCAACAGATTCATGAGTAATCCTAGAACACCACACATAACAGCTACTAAACACATTCTAAGATATATAAAAGGTACTACAGAATGAGTGTATTTTTTCCAAGAAGAACTAATCAAAATGAATAAGTTTTGGAAGTCTTGTCCGACTCTAACTGGTGCAAAAATAAGGTTGATCGAAGAAGCACATTTGGTTGCTTATTCAAATACATGAGTGCACTGATATCATGGTGTTCTAGAAAGGAAACGATTGTGGGAGTTTCTTCTTCCGAAGTAGAGTACATTGTATCTGTAAAGACAACTTGTCAGTGCTTATGGTTGGGAACTTTGCTGCAAGAATTGAAGCTGGAGTATAGAAGATATGAGCAGTTATGGGTGGATAACAACTTTACCATTAGTTTGTCAAAGAACCCAGTCTTCCATGGCAGAAGTAAGCACATAGAGACTAAGTATCATTTCCTAAGGGATCAAGTAAGTAGAGAAAGGATGGAACTAGTGCATTGCCAAAAAATGAATAGATTATCGATATCTTCACCAAGCCTCTAAGATAATGCAAATTTGAAGAACTTAGCACTCTGTTGGGTTTAAAATTGTTTGATAATATGGATTAAGGGGGTGTGTTGTATAAATCCATATTAGTTTTATATCTTTCTATTTTGTATTTGTTATATCAGTAACTGACATCCAGTTACTCTGTTGTCCATATATACCTTCAGTAATGAGAAAAACTCTTAACTTTCTCTCTGAATTCTCCTATCTGTGAAGCGCATTATATGTGTTTGTGTTTTTTACTCAACCAATCCATCTGTTCTAACAATTCACAGTTCAAAATGCTGGTTCTGCATATTGCATTTGAATCTCCAAATGATTGAATGGGAAAATATACAAATATTTTTTTGTTAAGTATGTTTTTAGTCCTTGAATTTAGACAAAAAATTTGAATTCATCCTTGTCTGAAACTTCGATACATGTTGATCCCTAAACTTTTAAAATAAATGAATATAGTCCTTTTAACTCAATTACGTTAACTTTTAGATGTCAAACACATTTTCCAACAAATATTAAATTGGGAATGTGTCCAACGATGTAAACAACTCCAATATTAACATGAAACACGTTTGACACGTCAAAAAAAGTTGACGTAATTGGATTTAAAATAACTATATTCATTCATTTTTAAAGTTTAGGGTCAAAACATATCGAAGTTTAAACAGGGATGAATTCCAATTTTGAGTCAAAGTTGAGGGACTAAAAACATACTTAACACAATATTTTTGGTGTTGTTATGTAATTATTATAAATGGGGTTTGCTTTTATTTTCTCTATTCTCCTTTATTTTCTTTTGGTCGTGGGGCTCACGTAAATCATTTGTATTTCTCTCTCATTTTCACGTTGTTGCATGCAATTCTTCTCTTCTAATATTCGTTGATTTTGAAAAATAGAAACTTGCTGCCACACTATTTAGAGAAAAAAATGGACAAACAACCAAGACTTTGGTTTGCTTTTATTTTTATTTTGTAGAATCTTAAATGAAAGATTTAATTTTAGAAAAGATTAGAGATGATAATTATAGACTAAAAGATATGATTTTAGGAGAGGAGAAGATGAGAGTTTAATAGTGGAAAGAACTTGCGAAGAATTGAGGAGGCTGCGAGAGAAACTGTATCGGAGAAAGTAATCTAGGTAGGGGAAGCTGAACTTGTATATTCCCTTTCTCTTTTGTGTTTTGATCCATGATTCTTATTGTTCTTCTCTGACATATGTGTATACCACGATGTTGAAGTTGACATTGTTTTTCTTCTTTTATCTTCTATATTGGGTGGATGGGAGTTTGAAGGTTATGCTTAAATCTATGAGTGTCATTCATGTGACTGTTTTTAGAAGCTTGACCTTGTTCCTTTTATCTTTATTGATTGGTTTTTGTGGATTGTGTGGGGCATTGTTTAGTTTCCTTGGTGTGGTGAGTCTACATACTATAGTGGTTCTTTTTTCTATGGGGGTACAACGTTGGTAATGTATGTTTGGTGCATATCTACAAAAGTTAGGGTTTCATCTACTTTGGTTTTAAGCTAATTTCTTTTAGCTTGGTGCAACACATTTACGGGACCCACAAGCTACTTAAGCCTTGTTTCTTTCCTTTTGTTTTGAATGCGATCATGTAATTGCACTATAAATCTGGTTTGTTTTAGTCATTGTGTTACGGTGCAGTGGCATACTTGAGACAACAATGTTTCCCTTTATTTGATCCTATGATGTGATGGGCTGCTTTGCAAAAAGCCCCTGGGTTGTAGCATTAGGGTTGGGAAAAAGGTTGGAGTTCTTTTATTTAATAATGGGATACATTCTCTTGCATGGGAGTTACGCTTTGGTTTGGGTGTTTTGTGAAAGATCATTAGCTACATGGAAGTGTTATATGTCCGTTGTGGTCCTTCACGGTGCATAGTTTAGAGAATGCATGGTGTTACCTTTTCTTTCTTTTCTCCTCTTACCGTTTTTAGATTAAACATTAGGCTTTCCTTTTTGTTTGTACCATGGACCCACATAAAATATTACTTTTGTATTTCCTTAAGTTTTCGGTAGGGATGGCAATGGGGCGAGGCATGGACGGATTTCGCTATCATATACCCATCCCTGTAGAAAAAAATTCTTATTCATCCCCATACCCAAACCCAACGGGTATCAAACTTTTGTCTCATTCCCATTCCTACCGGGTACCGGGTATAATCTCGTACCCAAACCCGTACCCGTTTTCTTACTACTTCAATATTAATTTTAATCAATTTTTATAAAATAATAAAAAATTACGGTAAAGGAAACATAATATTATCAAATATTCAATATTAGGAGGATGATTATTTCTTCTATATCAAATACTTTGAAATAAATTATAATTGTTTACATTTTAGATTAGAATACCAAATAAAATTTCATGAGAACCAAAACATTTATTAAATTTAGAAACTGCAAACATTAATGAAATATAGTTGATAAAATTTTAAAATATTTTTAAGAAAATATAAAAGGAAAACAAATATAATTTAAATGTTTGTTTACTTCAATTTTTTAAATTCTAATGAATCTCTTTTTTAAACACTAAAAAAAAGTTATAATACATCACTTGATCAAAATGATGCAAAGAACAAATAATAAACATAATAATAAAATTTTGACATAGATCTTGTATCTTTTGAACTCCAATCTATGTTGGATGGTGATAAAAAAAATATTCATGACAATTACATTAATATTTTATATTGTAGTCAATAAAAGTTAATTATACAAGTATAGTGAAAAAATTACAATATGATTGATAATAAGTTAGAAAATAAAAAATAATTAGATAAAATATATCGAAATAGTATTCTACATGATGAAAATAAACAACAAATAAAAATATTAAAAAATTAACAAATGTGTGTCTTAGAAACAATTTGAGAGACTAT
>Ga0214545_1001725_pt1 | contig 41409 bp, 15 predicted proteins | sample CNSS4metaG_FD_160064 | JGI IMG/M metagenome (GOLD analysis project Ga0214545, IMG submission 160064) | Root nodule microbial communities from cowpea collected in UCLA plant growth center, Los Angeles, California, USA - CNSS4 | ecosystem: Host-associated > Plants > Roots > Nodule | place: USA... | reverse complement strand
CCCGTTATCCGGTGGGGATGGGGATTGGTCAAAAGTTGTATACCCGTTGGGTTTGGGGATGGGGATGGGGATGAATTTTTATTATGGGGATGGGGATGGGATCATGATACCCGTACCCGCCCCGCCCCGTTGCCATCCCTAATTTGAGGTTAAAAGACTAGAGGATCAATATAATATTTTTGGATGAAAAAATAGACTAAAAGAGTAATTCAACCAAAATTTTGGTATCCCCAAAAGTTTAGCTCAAGATCCGCCACTAGGTATTATGACGGGTATGAGGACGAGACAAGAAAAATATGTACATCATCATTCTCATTCTTGTACTCAATTGAAAAACTCAAATATTCTCTACACCCATATCCAATTAGTGCTAAAAATTTTCGTCAAAACAAAGACGAGTTTGGACAATACTTATGAGGTCAAATTTATTTGTCATCTCTACTTTTCATAAGCCGTTTTAATAAAAGAATATGAAATCATAGATCCGTTTAGAAATAAAAGATCACAGTGTACCAAAATCGTGCTTGCAAGTTTTTTTTATTTAAAAATAAATAAATGATCCCCATAAGCCCAATTTTAAAAGAAAAAACAAAATCAAACCTTTAAGCATAATTTTTAGAATATTAGAAAAAACAAAATGGAGCATCTGAACCTGATTTAAAAAATAACAAAAAAGCCAAAATCACGTTCATAATTTTAACTAGACTAAAATTAATAAAGCTAAACTAGAATTTGAAAACACATTTATTTTCACTTTAAAATTATATTTTCAAGAACAATTTATTCTTTCCTATCATTTAAAAAAGAAAAGTTATCCATTTCCATCAAACTCACATAAAAAGTTCACCACCATTTTCTTAAAATTCCTACCTCCAACCAATCAAATCAGGGTAATTCTATTGAGTTGATATTCGCACAATCTAATGTAGCCTACTAAAAGACTTGACTTTTATAAGCAAAAAGCTCTTTTCCCATATGTTGTGTTCACATATGAGAAAATACTCTCTTTCTTACAAAATATGAGAATTGTGATTTCCCGTGTTTCATTATATTGATTTGTGCATGAGTGCAAGCGACGATTTATAGGACTGAAATTAAATAGTTTTTTTACAGGATTCAACTCAGAGGTGTTAATTTGGCCCCGACTCCTACAGGTTAGGGTCAAAAAAGTTTATATTAAAAAAAAATTTCCATCAAAGAAGTTCACAGGCCAAAAACTCCACAAAAGCTCTATGGGTCAGGGTTAACACATGGATTTTTATCTTCAACATGAAAAATATATTATTATTTGTGGAACGGGTCCGACGATCCGGATGAGTCTAATAACCTAGACAAGCACGATGACCCGAACAGGCCCAATGACGCAGACCTGCCAGACGACCCCAACAAGCACGACCACTCGAATGGGCTCGACGATCCTGACGGGTCTAACAACCCGAACGTTCTCGACGATCCGGACGAACCCAACTTTTTGGCCTAGCCCATCGATCCGAATGGGCCAAACGACCCGAACCAGCACAACAACATGCACAGGCTCGACGACCTAAACCAGCACAACAACACGCACGGGTCCAACAACCTGAACGGGCCCAGCGATTTAGACTGGCCCGACAATTCAGATGTGTCAAACGACAGAAACAAGCATGACGACTCAGACGGACACGACAACCCGGACCAACACAACAACTTATGAGGTAACCAGATTGACTCGTCACTTTTCTTTTCCGTGTGCTTGCCAACTGCGGGCATGCACTCCTCAGATGTGGTCCGTTGCACTAATAACATCTAGGCACCGATGATTGCTAAGGGGTGAATCCCCTGGCCACCTGAGGCTGCGACCTAGAATAGGGTTTCTTCCTCTCTTCCACCCTAGATCGGGACCCAGATGATCCACTGGCCTTCTGCTGCTGCTGAACCTGCTGAGCCTCTACCTCAGCCTTCATCCGCTCCATAACACGAGCTCTCTCCACCAAAGCTGCAAAGTCTTTGATGGAAAGTGGTGCCACCATCAACCTGATATCTCCATGTAGCCCATTTTCAAACTTTCTGCAGCGCCACTCCTCATCCAGCGACATGGTGTAGAAGCGTCCCAAACGCTTGAATCTCTCTGCATACTCAGCTATAGATTTATCCCCCTGTACCAACTGGAGGAATTCCACCTCTTTAGCGTATCTCACGCTATCAGGGAAATATTCTGACAAGAACTTCCTCTTGAAGGCTTCCCATGTGACCTCCTCATGCCTCTCCTCCATAACCAGCCTCATACTAGCCCACCAATGCTCAGCCTCTCCTGTGAACATATAGACTGTGAAAGCAAGCCTGCTTTCATTGGGGCATCTCTTGGCATCGAAGATGCGCTCCATGTCTTTCATCCACTGGTCCGCCTGGTCGGGACTTGTCTTGCCATCAAACTTGGCAGGTTGGTGCTTCAAGAAATCCTCCAAACTGCATTCAGGGGGTGGAGGTTGGGGATGAGGACCATGCATCTGAGCACCAGCAGCATTCTCCCCTAACTGGCGGAGAGCATCCATATGCGACCTCTGGGCATCATGAGGAGCCTGCCTAGTAGCCTCCATCTGTTGCATCACCAGGTGCTGCTGCTCCAGGGAGGCCTCTTGGCGTTGCATCGCCGCCTCATGCTGCTGCAACATGGCGTTGCTCTGTTGCGTCAAGGCTGCTGCCATAGCCTCTATCGCCCTTGCAAGGTCTTGTCCGTCGCCCTGATGGGGTGGAGGAGGAGCTATACAAGAGGGTGCCATAACACTGGACACACAGAGAGAACATTCGAAACTTGGTTAGACTAGAAACTCATCTAAACACGACAAGAAATGCACTACGAAAGCTAAGCAAACACATAGCCCACAGACACAAAGGAACGAAGGCTCTGATACCATAAAATTGTGACATCCCATTTAAATAGATTAATCTATCAAATAAAACATCACACATTTATAACAGTAGAGAGCAAAAACTGATAGATAAACCATAGCCTAGAAAGGCACTTTTACAGTCATCCACGGAAGTACTTGCAAGGAAAATTAGGCATACAACCATGCCATAACCAAAACATAATCCAAAAGTACACAAAACACCAAATCAAGACTCTTAGAACTACGAATAACAAAAGACTACTGCCATTTAAACACTGCTCTCAAGAGCCAAAGGGGACAGGGCCCTCTACTCCGCACCATCGTTACCGTCAGGTCCACCTTCCACATGCTTCCCATCTGTTCCCACTGACAGGGTGATCATTACAAAAGAGAAACAGACAAGCACAACACGAAGATAAAAGGGTTAAACTAGAGTGAAAATATGGGTTAACAATTTATAAAGCACGTACAAGGCAAGGCAAGTCGTTACATTTAATAAAAGACACTCAGATCATGCAAGAACAAACCAATGCAGTTACTATGACTCGATATCCGGATCATACACTTGATATAAGATTCTAAAGGAAGTATGCGCCTGTGCTGGTTTCTAGACTCTGCAGAGTTTAGACGCAGGGGGTTATCACCCAACCACACACAAAGTTAATCCTCTATTATCTCGGGCCCAAACTGTCCCAAGACAAGGACCTCCTGCCACTCTCACCACATAATCCATTCTGCTCTATGTGAGCGTGAATGCTTATTAGAGTTCAGGATACCCTCCTTTATCTAGACATCTCCTATATCAAGGTATACACTAGGCATGCATATATATATATATATATATATATATATATATATATATATACATATCACTAGGGGTTTCCCATGAAACTCCCTCACCAACACTGTTCACATGCCTATCCATCACCCAATTCTCATGAAGTTTCACCAACAAATATATCATGTTTCTCATTTCATACTTATCACATGCATACCAACATTCAATCCAACAAAATCATAGCTTATCACCTAATCAACACTTTCATTCAAAACCCATTCAGGCATACACACCAAGCATGGCCACATACTATGAGCAAAGAATTAATTAACACACATATAGAGTCACATCATCCAACACAGCAGTCCCTGTCGCAACATCTCGCCCAGGCGAAAGGGTTCCTTTCGCTCAGGCGACCCCTCCTCGCCTAGGCGAGAGCGAGACAGTGGCCACTACAAGGATCCAGCGGGTTCTCGCTCAGGCAACAACGTCTCGCCTAAGCGAGACTGCGCCTCGCTCAAAAAATAAAAACTAGTCGCCTAGGCGACAACACGAGCTGGAACCCAGGGTGAGTCCCTGCTATTCTCGCTTAGGCGAGGTCACTCGCTCGGGCGAGATTAGCAGGTTCTACACCTGTTGATACATGCATTACCATTTCAACCAAGCATACACACAGGTTTAGAATAGATTCACACCACCACAGACATCAGCCAAGCACTAGACTCACAAAACAGACCATAAATGAGCAAAATAACCTAAGAGCACAAAGTTTCTAGCTTCCCTTACCTTTTTGGGGTACTAACACAGAAAATGGGAACCCAAGCAAGACCAAACAAGTTATGGAGCAACCTACAGAACTGAAAATGAACGCTCACGAAGATGAGAATGGGTATTAGGGGAAACCTACGACAAAACCGAAGTTTTTAACTGGAAAAGAGGAATAAAGCTCAACTTACCTGAGAGCATTAAACAGAGAAGCTAGCTGGAACAACCGGACCTATGCCCTAGCAGAGCTCTAACTGGAATTTTAGAGGTGTTTGAGGGAGGTAGACAGTCTTTGAAAAAAAATGGCACAAGAGAGGGAGTGAGCTACAAGAGTGACAGGGGCTCCCTACAAAGCTGGCCTTGGGCCTGCGAAAGGCCAGACCCAAACACAAAGAGCTGAAAAGAAATGGGACTTATATATATATATATATATATATATATATATATATATATATATATATATATATATATATATATATATATAAAATATCCTGACGTACATACAAGACAGTCTTCCAAATTACAGACCAATTGTACTGAAACTGTTAAAAATAAACACATATGAATTTATATTTTCTATTAAAATCATTCGTTTTTTTATTATCATAAGTGTTTTTCACTTTAGCCCGCGATCAGCGGCGGAGCGGAGCATAAGGAGCGGGGAGGGCATGTCTCCCAATTTTTTTATTTTTTTTTTCAAATTATTTATATATATATATATTAAAATTTTTAAAATTATAAATAATATAATTTAAAAATTGGTGTAAATTAAACTGTGTTTTTTATTTTTTTATTATATAAAATATAACATTTAATGTTGATAAATAATAAAAATAAAAATAAATATAATAAGAAATAAAAGTAGTTATAATTATTCTTTTGTTTTCTGTTCTCATCTAAAAATATGAAATTGCGATTCAAACATTGAAATTAAAATGAGATTAAAAAAATTGAATGACCAATTTGATATTTTTGAAACAGTAACGGTAAGCAAAAGAATAATTAAACTAAACATTTATTAAAATATTTTTTATTTTCTCCTGTCATTGCCTTTTTAATTTTTTCACAAAATTGTACCTCTCTCTCACTCTCGTGTTTTTTTTTAAGAAAAAATGAAGTTAGACACATATTCATTATTTTTGCTCTCATCTCTCATTTGTTTCCTTTATTTCTCGAAAAAAAATGTAATTCTCTCTTGTCTCACTTGATGATGAAATATTAGTTTAATAGTTTTTTAAATTATTATTTTTATCTCATGAGCATTTTGTATGCTCATTTTATATGATTATAATGTATTATGTGTTTTTTTTATAACTGATTTTTAATTGTTACTTAATTATAATATTTTTTTCTTTCTAATAATTATGTCTCTTAATCTTTTATTAAATTATGATAAACTATTTTTTAATATATTTAAAAAAAGTATATCGACGAAGAATAAAATAATAAATTTATTTTGTAAAAATGATAAAAGGGGAGTTATACGTGAAGATGAAAACAAGATAAATTATACTTCTTAACCTTCACATCTTTTAAAACATTATATTAATGATCAAATCTAACAATCCAATTGTTTGATAGAAGAGTAAGTGCTATACTAATGGTCTAATCAAATGATGAAAAAATTATATTACTTTGGTTCCTCCAAAACTTTCGACCAAGATGCACCACTGCCGCAATAGTAGTGGAAATGAAAAGAAAAACATATTATTAAATTAAATTTATTGGTGATAGTGGCGGATCTTGACTACAAAAATTGGAGAGGCCAAAATAATATAATTATTTGATTATTAGATTGGATCATTAGTATAATGCTTCAAAAAATAACTCATCTAACTGAAAAATTTGATCATTAGTACAATACTTCAAAATATGTGAAGTAAAGTATATCTTGTTTTCATCTTCACCAACAACTTCTCTTCTAACACTTTTAAAGAATGAATCTATGATTTTATTCTTCATCAATATACTTTAAAAAAAATTAATATTAAAAAATAATTTATTATAATGAAATTGAGAGTCGTAATTATTAAAGGAAAAATATATTATAATCAATTCACAAAATCGGTTTGAAAAAACACATAATACATTATTTTTTCTTCTATATTCATAAAAAATGAATATACAAAGTTCATGAAATAAAAAAAATGTTAATAACTATTAAACTAATAGTTCATTATCAAGTGAGACAAGAGAGTTACATTTTTTTTTCTTCAAGGAAGAAAGGAAACAAATGACAAATGAGAGCAAAAGTAATTAGTTTGTGTCTAACTTCTTTTTTTCTTCAAAAACAAAAAGAAAACATATGAGGCTGAAAGATTAGTACAAGTTTGTGAAAACCTAAAAAAATAATGAGAAATAAAATAAAAAATATCTTAATAAATATTTGTTTTAATTACTATTTTGGTTTTTGTTTCAAAAAATGTAAGTTGGTCCTCAAGTTGATTTATTCTCAATTTAGTTCCAATTTTGTAGTCGAAATTTGACCTTTTATTTTACAAAATCAGACAAAAAAAATTAAACCTAAATATTTTTACTCTTTATTATATTTAATTTTATATTTTATTATTTATTAACAGTATTATACTTTATAAAAATATTAAAAAGATACACAATTTAAATTTTTATCAACTTTTAAAATACATTACTTATAATTTAAATAAAATTCAAAATTTTAAAAATATATATAATTAAGAAAAATTAAAAGTATATACATAATTAAAAAAAATCAAAAATATTTTGGGGTCCACAGCCCTTCTGCTCCATATATAATCCGTCATTGATTGGCGAGATAAAATGCCTTATAATTGCATATATGAAATTTAGTTTTTGATTTTTTTAAATAATGATTCAAATTCTATATAATTGACGATCCAAGCTTTTAGTATTCAGCTTTTCCTTATAATGCAATCCTAATAACTAGAGAATGACATTCATAATTTATTTCACTAAGAAAAAAGTTGATGCCACATCATTGATTTAACATCTTCACTTACCTCTTACCATAAAGTTATCATAATATATAATTAACATTAATAAACTTTGAGGCAGAGATTGTTTCTGGCGAAGGTATATAGAAGGCTCTTATGCAATAGCTATTTCATTCAAATTTCATATCAATACCTAATCAACAATCCATGCAACATGCCACTTCATAAAAATATATACTTTGTCTTAATTTCCTACCAACAAAATTTCCATGGCAATTATAGATATAATAATATTCACGATATGGATGATATGTGCATGTGACTCGTGCACGTGTCGAAAGCAAACGCCGAAATGCAAGACTTTTGGGTTGATGCCAAAAGTGAGTAAAATACAGCATCATTAACTAATTACTAGTATAAGAAACATCCAAATGGAAAGTATTACTGATAAATCAGATTATTCAATTAATGATACAGTGACCGTTAACTCTTAACAACCAATATCAGTAGTATGAAATTTCCTAAATAAGCCGCATGACCAAATAGAATATATGTTTACCATGGCTCATCAATGTGAATGTTTAGTCAAAATTGCACCCAATTATCTCCGGAGATGTAAGCTTCTACGAAACTTAATTTTCCAACCACATATCCCATGGGATGAAGCCGTATTTATTGACTTTGTTACACCGACGGTGACAGGTAGAAATGAAAGTAGATATAAAAACAAGTTGATTGGATAGGAATAGTGTATATTTGTAACTCAATTTATAATAAAATTATTTATCTGTTATATGTTCGGTTATTCATTGAATACCCGTTCAAAGATATCCATACCATATCCATAGACTTTTTAAAATATGTTAATATTCATGAATACTTCCGAAAATATTTGGAAAAATATATTTTATAAATTTTAAAAATGAAATTTTAAAAAAATTATAAATATTATAAAAATTATAAAATTAAATTAAATATGAATTAAATTTAATATTATAACATATAAATTAAATTTTAATTTTAATTAAATTTGATATAATAAAATATAAATTAAATTTTTATTTTTATAAAATTTAACTTAATAAAATATAATTAAATTTTAATTTTAATTTTTTACCAGTTATGAATATATGTAAGTTTAGATAGTATTTTACTCACACTCGATCCAGTTTATAAGCGAACATTAAAATATCTTTTACCCATAAATAATAAATATCCACTTATACCAATTATTCGGTGAATTTTATCCATCAATACTCGCATACACAACTATTTTTGTCATATTAGCGACAACCAAAACTTTTTTGCTTGTCTACGATGCTTGAGAGAGAGGGCTCCATTTCTATAAAAGCTTCAACCTCATACCCTTTCATTCATCATTATACTCTTTGCTCTGCTTTTGGCTTTGTGCTTGTCCTAAAAAAATTCAATGCCTGATCTTGTGAGGCCAAGACCCATTTCTTTGGATCGTGGTTTCAGAGGTCCTGAAGCAATCACCTTGAATATCCTGTATGTAGTACAAGTACGTAGCGTAGCAATGGAAACCAATCCTCTGCATGCCCTTGTTGCTTTCACTTTCTTTGCACTTCTCGGTTTTATCCAAATAAGGTATCCCCAAAATCCCACCCCATTTCAACTTCATCCAAAGACCACCATGCTCTCCATTGCTACCTTTCTTCTTTATTGCCTGGGCTTCTTGGGCACCCTCATGTTTCCTATTAGGGTTCATCACTTTGACACCCTCATGCACGTCTTTGGTTCACTCTCCTTGATTTCCTTGCTCTTGCTCTTGCTACCCGAAACTTGGGATTCGTTAGGTTTCGTTGTATACAAATTGTGGTTCATCACTCTCTTGCTCTTCATCGTCATCAAAACCCGGTTAAGGGAAATATTGTTGCAGCGTCAACAGATAAGAAGGGTCGTTCGTCCACTGTTGCCAACCACTTCATGGGATTTCAATTACAATGGTGATATATATTGAGATTCCCATAACTCTTTCAGAATATCCTGTGATGTGATATAAATATATCTTTCTATATCTATATTTATAAATCTATCTGTCTATCTATATATATATATATATATATATTTATATTTATTGTAAGAATGTTTTTCCTTTCGTTTAATTGAAATATTCATATTATAGAAGATTATTATTATAATAAAATTATCAAATATCATTTCAGTGATCTTTCTTCTCTCGGTTAACTGCTTCACCCATATATATGTACATCTCAATGATCTATTTGTTCTTTTTAAAGCTGATTCAGTGTCTTGTTGTACTATTTTGATTTCTTAGTGCATGTCTTTGTTGAGTGTTTTGTTGAAAATACATATTGGAAATGGCCGTCCTTTAAAGTTTTTTTTTGTTTTTTTTTGTTAAATATACTTTAGTCTATGAATTTTGATGTCATTTTGAAATTAATTTTTATATGATATATTTTGGTCTTTCAACTTTAAAAATTAATAGATATAGTTATTTTAATTTAATTACATCAATTGTTTTATATATTAATCATATCTTTTAACTGATATTGAAACGAGAATGTGTTAAACGGAGTAAACAACTCAAATATTAACATGAATTACATTTAACAGGTAAAAAAAATTTAATGTAATTGTGTTAAAAGAATCATATCAATTTTTTTTTTGAAATTTAAAAGTTAAAATATATTAAAATTTTGAAAAAAATAACTAATTCTAATTTCACATTAAAATTTAAAATATATCTCACATTTTTTATGTGAAAAATAGATGTCCTCTAAAGTCATGTAACATTTCCATTAATGAGTCTCATGTGAAGGACATAGGAAATTTGATATTGGTTATATCATTTTTTAAAAGTATTTTATGTTGTTGATCTGTTTTATTTTCTGAAATAAAAGTGAAATCAGTTTGCCCTTAAAGAGTCAATTTAGTAATAATGTTGTCAGCTTTTTATTTCATTGAAATATTACATTTAGATTACTAGATATCAGGAAAATTCTTAGAGATATAAGAAAGATTCTTAGAGGAGACATGCCACAAACCGCAGTCCAATGTTAAATTGACCTAAAACAACAACACAAATAAAGACTTAAAAGTCATTTTTACTTCAAAATTATTTAAGAAAACACAAAAAGTCAACATTGGTTGCTTCCACTTTTACATGTTGAGGATGGTTCACGTATGTGACATTCCCAGTTAATATTTGTGTTAACTAAAAAAGGATTAGACTCATGAGATACACTACGAAAGTTACATACACTAATTTGACATTATTTATGTGAATTTTAATTAACAATTATGCTAATTTAGCCAAAAAACCGGTTTAACCAAAATGTTTTGATCCTGAAAAAATATTTAAGGATGCCAAATGTCTCTATCATCTTCACTCACTCCTTTAGAGTAGTATGATACACTCACTCCTGAAAAAATAATTATGACTGTTGTGTGATACATGATTTGGAAACACTTTGAGAAAATTGATTTTATTTGATGTGGGAAAATCAATTTTGATTGATGGAGAAATTAGAAAGAGTTATTTCTTTTTTATGTGAATTTTGTATCTACAATCAATTTTAGAAATTGATTTTGAGTACTTGCAAACAATTTTATTGACCATGAATTGATTTTAGAAATTGATTTTGAGTGTTTCTACAAACGTGCACACACATGTCTAATTGAGACCCTTAACACAAAATTTGAGTTATGTAACCAAACCAATTACTTCAATTTATTTAATCAATTAGATTTGGTCACATTGACAAATATATTAATAATTCATTATTCCTGTTATCAGTGATGATTATAGATATTTCACATGGCTTTTTAATTGTTATATAGTATTACAATTGATTTCAAAAATGAATTTAACCATAAGTATAACCAAACGTGTTATCACTGCTAGAATTTTCATATTATATAAAATTTGTAAGAAAAGACTTTTTTTTATTGTTTAAAAAAAAATTAATTGGTAAATAATTCTTTCGTAGATAATTATTATTTTATAAAATTATAAAATTCGTAAATATTTCCTATAATTTTTTTAAAATGAATATTTTATACAAAATATTTTATAAAAAATTAGTGACAATTTCTTAAATTTTTTATAATAAAATTTGTAAATATTTTTATAAAAAAAAATTAAAACATGGTAGAAAATATTAGTTTTTTTATAGGATGCAGTAAAAAAAACTCATAAATACCGTATGAAGGTGTATTTAAAAAAAGTATATTGTATTTCTTTTTTAACGTCATGGTTGCTTCACTAACTTATACATTACCATTATAGATAGTAAACACGTGCTAAAACTTTTCTAAGGACAAAAAAGTCAATAATATTTTAAAAAATAAAATTTGAAACATATATCAACATAAAAGAATTTTAGAAACCTAATAAGATAACAAATTTAGGGATGAAAAAAATTGAAAAATAAAATCCATTCTATTATTTTCACATTTATTTTTATATGTAAATGTTCAATTTTTATAGTATTTTATTTCCACAAATCATAACGAAATTAAGAAAGTTATCATTATATATTTTATACTACACTACAAACCTATAAATCAAATATCTTTATCTCAATAGTCTTCCTTAAGTTGTTAAATGGCCGGACATTCTCAATTTGTCTAATAATCTTCCAAAATCTTGGTTTGTCACAACTTTGATAAAAATATCAACAAGTTGATCTTTAGATAGAATATTGAAAAATTTACAATATTTTTTATCAATATTTCCCTTAAGAAAAAACTATCAACCTCCACAAGCTTCATATTGGATATGATTGTGAGAATATATATCACAACTTTATTATCACAATACAATTAAATTATTTGCATATGTACATACCTAGATCCTAGAGAAGTAATTTGAGTTGCAAACCTTCACAAAGTCCAAGAATCATTCCTTTAAGTTTAACTTCTACACTAATTTATGCTTCATGCTTCTCCATGTGACAAGGTTACTTCCTACAAATGTGATTTAGAGGTTAATATTCTATCATTAACGATACTTACCCAATCTAAATCAATATAAATCATCACATATTTGTAATTAGAGTTTAGGATTTAGAGTTTAGAGTTTAGCAACTTTTCTGTACCTAAAATCCATTTTGTAACATCCATGTGTTTTTCACCTGGATTGCGCATGAAGCAACTAGCCACATAAAAAGCATTTTCTAAATTTGGTTTGTTGTGTGAGAGATACACCAATCTCTATGTCTATCATATCTCCCCTCTTTATCCTAGTTTTTTTATTTTAAAAATTCAATCCTATTTTTGTTGAAAGAGAAATTACTTGATTTTGATCTTGAAACCTCCATTCCAAGAAAGCGCTTCAAAGGTCCAAGATCTTTCATGTCTAATTCCTTCTCCAGGTACTCTTTTAGTGTCTTGCATCCGGCTTTATCATCTTTTGTAATTATCATATCATAAAAATAAGCATTCAAAATTGTAATATTTATTTATTTTCTTTAGAAACAAGTTATGATTTTGTTAGTTATGATTGTGGTGATTGTTTTAGTTTATATAATAACTTTTTCAACTTACACTCCTTTTTGTTTTGAGTATCCAAATCCCACATCTTTCAAGTACTAAACTTCTTTAGACAACTCTACATGTAAGAAGATATTTTTCACATCAAATTGTTGTAAAGACCAATCAAGGTTTACAACTAGAGACAACAATACTAATTGTGCTACTTTTGGTTAGAGGAGCAAAAGTTTCAATGTAACTTATTCCATATGCTTGTCTATATCGCTTTGCCACTAATACATTACTTTGGTTTATCTCAATTGCATCATTTGCATTAAAATTTACAACACACATTCATCGACATCTTACTAGTTTCTTTCCATCTAGACAATTTACCAAATCTCAGGTTTTATTCCTTTGCAAGGATCTCATTTCCTCATTTATAACATCATTCCACCTAGAGTCAACTAAAACTTTCTACACACTATAAGGAATAAATACAATTGAAATTTACTTAGAAATGCAATATTTGAATTAGAGAAACTTTGGTTACAAGCATAATTACTCATAGGGCATTTCAATTATACGAGACAATTTATTTCTTTTATGCTTATATAAGTGAACATAAGTAACATAACAACTTTGTGTATGAATCCAAAAATTTTGGGACTTAATATTGTGTTTGTGAGTGATTGACAAGGTGTTTTATAATCAAGAGACTTAGACAATGTTCAATTAATAGATTATTTTACATATGTGAGAGCTTATCTCCAATATAATATTGGCATGTGAGCTCTAATTAGTGCAATTCGGACCACCTAAGATAAATATGACTTTTTATCCTGCCACTCCATTTTGGTGTGGAGTACACAAAATCTGTGATGAACAATTCCTTTCAGACTTAATACCTCTTTTGGTCTTAATAGATTTTTCTTCTTACAAAAACACAAATTAATTAATCTGCCTAGTCATTGTCTTCTAATGATGTTAATGTTAATCTAAGAGAATTGACCACATTGACTCCTTTTAATAAATATTGGAACCATATTGAATAAAAAAATTGAAGAAAAACATTGAACAATTACTAGAAATACTTGGACTGAAAAAGTATCAAGTGTTCCCTCTACTATTAAAAAATGTTAAACTTCGGATAGCATATATTATCCTCCATTGTTAATAGTACTTGAACTTGTGCTTTGTAATCTTAATCATTTTGCAAAATTTTTAAAATAGTCATACAACATCACTTTTAGACTTTATCAAACATAACCAAGTATTTTGAGCAATAATCAATAAACCTTACAAGTCACATTGAGTCACCCTACATTGTAACCTTGGATGGACCCATACATAAGAGTGAATGATCATAAAAGGAAGACAATTTTTAGTTGAAAGTAAAAGAAAATAAGTTTTGTGACTCTTTACATGCTCACAAACATCACAGTACAAAGTTTAAGTGTTTATTTGATAAAATAGACTTGGAAAGAATTTCTCTATGTAACCAAAAATGCATGTCATAAACACCTATAACTCATCACTTCCATCATAAAAACTTCTAACAAAGCATTCCAATGTTAAGGGTGGTGTGTTAGCAAAGATAATTTTCATGATTTTTAGCTTCAAAACATTAGCCATCATTTTTTCACTTTTTAGTTTTGAGCATGTCATTTTTTATATTTCACATTTTCTCTTAAAAAATGTGAAATATTGGATGCTTACCTTAAAAGGCTTCACCTTCCTACATATAGGACAATTTTTCACTCTCTATATTATGTGTATTTTCATTATTTTTGATCACATATATCATAATGATATTCATTAAGGATGCATACCTTAAAAGGTGTATTCATATTAAAGTACCACAGAAATTAATTTCTTTGGTCATCTCTCCAATTAAGATCTCCAAAAATTTAGAAAATAAAATTAAAAATAAAATTCATTTTATAATTTTTATTCGCGTATTTTTCTATAGAGATGTTATGTTCTTATAACATTTTAATCCTGCAAACATTATCTAAACAACATTTGATTATATAATATTTTCTACAAGTTTACTAACTAATCAAATATTTCGTATCATCAGAAAATAAACACAAATCAAAAGAAAGGCTTATTATTATTATTAATTAATTAATTAATTATAAGAAATCAAAAATGGTCTAGCCAATTTGTTATAATTTTTAGGGTCCCGAATTGGGTTTTTTTAAAGTATGCACACTGGTCCAAAAATTTTCAGAGTAGAAATGGGTCAAAAAATAACAGACCCATTTGTATGGGCTTAAACAGACTAGGGTTTTGTGGACCGCTCTGCATCTAACATATGATTAACAATTCAATAAATGCCGCACTTTAAGATTATAAATTATAAGGGAAAACATACAAATCTAAAAATATAAAACAAAAATACTAATCCAACAAGAATTGAAATAACATTTAAGAATAAAATTGTGTATTATTCTTCGAAGGGATAAAAAAATATAAATTACAACGGTTTATAAGAGATCACAATTAATAACTTGAGTTTTTTTAATGAAAAAGTTGCATGAAATATATATTTAATAATCAAATGTTGTTTAAAAGGCTTAATTATATACTAATTACATCAACCTTTCCAGTTTACAGGAATGAATTAGTAATTACAATATATGCAGGTTAGTAAAATGTATATAGGTAAAAAAATTGCTAATAACTGTTGAATTAAATTTAGTTTCACGTGTAATAATCCAATATAGACATCATCTTAAAGATGTTACTTTGTTTCTAAAATTATTTTCTTTTATTTTATGTATTTAGAAATTATTATTTTTAATAATTATTTAAAAAAAATTCTAAAAACTTATGTATTAATCTGTGGCAATGAGAATGATTCAACTACCAGTTTTGGTCCAACCTAACGTGCAAATCAGAAAATGAATTTGCATTAGTTGGCCAAATTATTAAGCCAATCACTTAAAACTATAATAAACACAAAACAAACAAAAAATAATTGTATTAATCATGCACACAATGAGTGAACATTTTGACGTTATTATTGTGTCATAAACAACGTGAGAATTTAACATTTTCTTCTTCTATAATTGCAATATGTTTGCTAGAAAGTGAAATAACAAGTACTAATTATAATTAGCCTATGTCATTGAATCCCAAAAGCAAGAAGAATAATTTGACTCTATAGATCTCCATTTATTTTACCTATGTACGAATATGCATCGTATACAAATTCTTAAGTTTTTATTTACCAATACTTTCTCCCCACATAACACAAATATTCTTGAGAGATAATCGTAATTGAATTTCATAAAATTATTATAAGATACAAACGTAATATTTTTAATCTGATAAAATCACGAGTATTATACATTTTCTTTGTCTGCTTATACCATTTCTATTGAACTCAACTGAAAATTAGAGAAAGTTGTTATAATTTAAAACAAACAAGCTCAAACTTTTTTTACAAGTTTCCATATCAGTAATATATTATTCAAAAGTCAAAAAATAATATGCTATTCAAAACCCAACTTAGTTATGAATCTCAAATTTAATATTTTAAGTCTCCAAAAGTTTTTTACCTCCACTTAAAACGCTTAATGACCAACACCAACCAGTTGTTGAATATTCACTAGACAATATAGCCTTCACTCTTGGTGTTCAAATTAAAGAGCTGCAGTTGAGAAGCATGTCTTAAACATTAAAGCCTCCCAGAACGTGCCTCCCAAAACTTGCCTCCCAAAACTTGCATCAGGCAGATAGAGAAAACAAGAATGACACAAAATCAATCGAATTTAATCATCCCAACACACAAAGCAAAGAAACCCTAATAGGAAAAACCCAAAACTAAGGAAGAGAGGTACAAGAAGTTACTGGGAATTGAAAATGGAAATCAAAACCTCTTTGCTCCCCTTGTTGGCTCGTGGGGTGACTGGAACGGAGAAGCTAGAGTGTTGCTGGAAGGGGCTTTGAAGGTGAGCGTAGAGGCGGTGCTCTCAGACCAATGCGGTGTGCGATAGGTCGTGGAACAGTGCATAATGACTTGAAGAAACCTTTACCATGAATGCAGAAGCAAACTCACAGACATTGTTTATGGTAGATTGGGGAACGAGCTCGCCTTCACCGAACCCCCGATTCTGCTTAACAAATTCCAAACCTTCTCACACTCAGTAAAAAAGAGACGCAAAACATTGAGAAATGATACAATGGTTGTGGCACTCACTGTGTTGTAGAAGAGGAGGACAACGAGTTTATGTTAGAAAAACAAAATGGTAGAGGCAAAATGAAATTGAGAAAGGGAAAACGTTACCACAAAATATAACCTAATTAAAGATTTGTTTTTATTTATTTAAGAGATGTATGTGTGGGCCAGCCGATGCCAATTATTGAATCCATATGCGTCGACCAACCGACTATTGATTTTTAGATTATGTGTCGGCCAAGCCGACACCTTTTGCATTCTATTATGACTGATGCCATTTTTGAAAGTTAAACGATGACATTATTGTTGTGTTATACGGGTTAATTTTTCATTTTTGGACACGTGACCTATTTTTAAATGGAGAATTAAGTGTCATGTGCGTTGATTGATGAATGGGTTATGCTGGAAAAATGGAGGTCACCTATTATATGATTTTTGAGTATAAATACTTAAAATATGGATAAAATGGAGGTGAAGTTAAGTTTGAAGCTTTGAATTTGTGCGAGAATTAGGAAGAAAAATAAATCTTAAATGTTTAGGAGCTCAATATTTTTTACTATATTTATATTGTTTAAAATACATTTTAATGAGTCAAAAAATAATAATATATACAAATAATTCTGAATCTCTATTTCTTAGTAATCTAAAACTTTCACATTATTGAACAATGATAAAAAGTAAATATGTTGCTTTATTTAATATTCGCCGTATTTATATTTTTAAAGAAATATTTATCTTGACATCTTTACGAGTGATTTGTCTTTCCCATCACATTTATTATTAACACGTATCATTTTGTAGAGTTTTTAAATTTAAAAAAAAATTAAATCTTTTTTTTATTTTTATTAAATAGAATTTAAACTGTCACGTGTTATTTTATGGTTGTGACATGTGTCAATTTGAGATTTTTTATTTTAAAAAAAATAATGCTACATGGCAGGTTACGATTGTGCCACGTGTCAAGCTAACATTTGTTGTTTTCAACTTAGTCCTCTATTTGAATTTTTGATTTAATTTAGTCTTCAATTTTTTAAAATGATTCAATTTTGTCCTCTCCAATTTGAGACCAAATTAATAATTAAGCTTAATTACAATTTATATATTCATGTTAAAATATTTTTTTATCATTTATACATCAAATCACTTCCTAAATACTCATGTTATTTTATTTCTTACATTTTTCACTTGTAATTTTTTATACTTGAAATTTTGTACACATGTAAAAAAAATAATTTGAATAGTTAGATAAAGTAATTTGATCTATAAATATAATAAAAATGATTTTAACATGTATGTATAAGTTGTAATTAAGTTTAATTACTAATTTGGTCTCAAATTAGAGAGGACAAAATTGAATCATTTTAAAAAATTGGAGGATTAAATTGAATCAAAGGAGAGACTAAATTGAAAACAACCAATGTTAGTTTGACACGTAGTACAATCGTGACCTCACTTTTTTTTAATTAAATTAATTTTTTTATCATATTGACATGTGACACAACCATGACGTGACACGTGGCAGCTTAATTTCTTTTTAAAATATAATAAATAAAAATTAAAAAATCAAAAATTCCACAAAATGACACGTGGCATGTACGAAGACGGTGTTAACGTCAACTTAACAACAGAGACCAAATTGAACCTTTTTAAATAATTATAAAAACCAAATTGAACCAAAAAATAATAAGAAAATAAATTAAACCAACAAATTAGAAAACCGAATTAATAATTAAGCCTACGTTTTAAAACGGGCATATTTCTTCTTAATTATGTGATTCAGGATTTAAAGTTAGAGAATATTATTTTAGGTTTGGAATAAATCACCTTAAGAAGTACTCTTTACTGAATCGGGTAATATAGTATTTTTTTTTCTACAATTTTAATTTTATTATCAAGTATTTGGCGTGCTTTTATTTTATTATTTTCTAGTTATCATTAATATTATTATTGGAATTGGCTTTAACTGATAATTTTTTTTTTGTCAATTAGGTTTATAGAAAGAGGAGAATTTTGAAGTTCTTAATATTCTACTACATATTTTAATCCCAACAATATTTTTTTCAAGAGTTTTTATTTTGTACGAAGAAGATAGAGAAAAGCACATGAATAAAATTGATGAAAAATGTGCTTCTAATTAATATAAATATTAAAAAGTATATATCTAGGTACATTTGTCGGTCGAGTGATGATGATAATAGACAGATACGCATGCTCAAGCATTTATGGACCACCTTCAACCTGCAACGTTGCCATATCAATATCACATAACAATATAAACATTGCTATCTTTTCATAAATCATTTAAACACTTTTCACAAATTATGAATCAACTTTATTTTAGATAAATGTTGAGTTTAATCAAGAAACTCAAATTATTTCTTCTTAGTCTTAGTTGGATCTAATTTAAATGAAAATAAATTCCTATCAAAATTTAAAATTAAAAACGTAATAAATATGATGATATTTTAATCCATCATACACACCCCTAATTAAGATAACAAGCAGTTAGCATATTAATTATTTATTGATATTACTTCCATATATAACTAGTTTAAGTAGATTTTTTTAAATACTTATATTGATTGTGTTTAAAATAAATTATAAGTTGTATTTTGGTGTATAACATGAACTTGCTTAAAAATTAGTTAGGTTAAATTTGTCATCGAATATCCAACATAAAATAAATACTATAAAAAACAGTTGATTTGTAAGATCTCTTTAATATCACGTTCTCTATCTTTTAATTTATATACTTTTAGTTATTATTATTTAATTAATACTGGTGTTTATTATATTTCAATAATCTGCAAACAAATATTTTGATTAAAAAGTAAAAAAGCGTTCAAGCAAAAAAAAATCTAAGTTTGTCTATTTGGTAAAAGTAAGAATTTGTTTTCTTTTAACCAAATTCTCTGGCTTCTGTTTCTTCAAATCACATCCACACAAATTATACATTTTTTTTATGCTTTTTGAAAAAAAATTCAAAGTTTTCTGTAATGTTCTAGAATTTACTTTGACATTCTTTCCTTTTAATGTTGTTTATGGGAATAGAAATTTTGCATAAATAGCTTTTGAACGACGCAAAAGGACTCTTAACTGAAGTTCTTGGAATGGAAGATGAGTTGTTGGAAAATTCATTATTTTATCTTTTAACCAATGGAAAGTGTCAAAGGCTAAAAAGAAAAGCCTGGTATAATATGACAAATTTATGTTATTTAATATTTATTAATAACTTTCAATTTAAACTGCAGATATTTTCTACTATTTTTCTTTCAGTTCTTTCTAAACTTAATTTGACTAGTAAACACTCTGATTAACTAGCATGATCGATTGATCATGGTATAGAATTCTAATTCTAGAAATATACAAGCAAATTAAATATTCAAAATGTTTTTTTTTATAATCTGTAATAATTTACCACATATTTAAAAATATTTTAATATTTTAAATATTCAAAATATTTTAAAAAGTTAAAAAAAATGAATATCATATTTTACCAAATTTTTATTACATATCCTTGAAGAAAATGATGAAGGTAGGGGTGGCTAAGCTTGGAGGCTTCACCAGCAAGTCAAAATCTCACCTGCTATTACTTTTATATTTCTTTCTCTTTTCTTTTTCAAGGGCCTACAACTTTCCACAACAACAATCAAATACTGTCCTCTTTAAATTCACATTTTTTTTATATTTTTATTTTTATGGACATCAAATAACTGACACATCATTCTTTTAGATTTTGTAAATATTTATAAACAGATAAATACTATAATTTTCTTGTAGGTGTAAACTTGTACGACAATTTACTATCGAAGTATCAAATTGAGTTTAGGAACGACAACATTATATATTTCAGTTTTTTTTATTAACAAAAATTAAATTAAATTATGTCTCTTTTAATATGGTTTCCTGAACATTCTTAAATTTTCAGTTAATCAAATTAATCTTACTGAAATTACCTGACGGTTCTAGTATTTTAAATTGAAAAATCATTAATAAAAAGAGAACTTTACTTAGTAAATAGTTTTAGACACACACACATATATATATTAACATGCAATGTAATTCAGAAGACCGAATAATTACCTATATTTCTTTTAGTTTATGTCTGAATCTCTAATTTGTTTAACGGTGATTATGTCATGTTGGTTTCATTACAAATATGTTTTACCAAAAAAACATGCTAATTAATTATCAATATATTGCAATATCATATAGTTTTAGGATTAAAGGTTTATTTGACAATACTTTTTTGATTTGGACGAAATACTCGATGAGTTATCCAATAAATACTAATTACTTTTTTCACTTTAAAGTTTTAAGATTTTCTAAGTTAAAATATTTTTTATTTTATTTTTATACTCAATTAAATTTTAAGTTAATAATAAATTTCCATATTTTGGTGGTATATTAAGTCTTTCAAAATTATATAGTTGAAAAGTTTAATTTTTGTATTAAATGAATATTTTGCTTAATTGTCGTAAGAAAATATTTTATAATTTTATAATTTAATTTCACTTATGTCACATTTTTCATCATCCAATATCAACACCACACCTACTCATTCTCTCTTTTTACAATTTAACAATAATAAATTTTTAACCTCATCCTCGATATTTTAAATAAAAAAATTTATGATGATCTCTTAATGAGAACCAATAAAATAAGTTTTCAAAAAAAGGTCAGATCCTTCAATGACATCATTGCACAAGTCAACAATAAGTGAAATCGTGCTTGAATAATGTGATTCTTCTTAAAATTTAAAGCATTCAAAATGTTGTCACATTTTTTATCTTAGTGCTATAAAAAACTACGTGAAAGAATTGAATTCGAGTCTCACACGCATTACAATAGGTAGACATTATAAAAACATGAAGAAGATGAAGACTAAATTGAAAAATGAGAAAGTGAAAGATCATAAAACTTCAACATGGTTCGGAGGTTGGGAAGAAGAAGTCCAATGAGAACATTATCTTTTACACTAATGTGTGACAAAGAGAAATAAATTACAATAGTCGAAGATAAAATTTCATAAAATTCATTTTCAAACATAGTTATCAAGGTGGGAGGAAGTAATACACAAAAAGCATTATCCACTACAATATGGTGAGATGCGTCAAAGAAAAATAATTCACAATAGTCAAAGATATGATTCCATAAATCAATTAAAATTTAATCAAAATAATAAAGATTTTCTTCATATATATATATATAATTATCAAATTATAAAATAATAAACGATATAAAATAAGGTGACAATGGTATAACATCCACATCACCTGATTAACAAAGAAAATTAAACTACTAAAAATTATATTTTGTTTATACAATCACAATTTAAGAGGAATTCTACTTAAAACTCAACTAAACCTAATTTTGTTTGTATGTAATCTTCATGAAATATTAAATTGTAACGTTAAATGTTTTAATTTAAACTTTGTAAAAATTTAAAATTAGCTAAATAAATACTAAAAGTAACATAACTAATTATGTTTATAAAACTAAAATATGTAATAATAGATGATTAATAAGAAATATATTAAAATATAATAAATAATATAAAAAGTTAAATAAACTACAAGTAAACCATTAATGAAAATAAGTCATAGTTTATAAACTAATAATTTTAAAAACAAATTAATTACTGTTTGAATACTATATTGAAAATTTTAATTTTACTCATACGAATTGTAAAATACTTTAACTATTGATATTAAAATATATACTCAAAGATTTCTTAAACATTTGATCTGGGAATGAGAAATAAAAGAATTTGGTCTTTACTTCTGATAAGTATGATTCATTTGGTCCCGAGATCCACAGCATTCATTTGCATCTTTCCTCTCTCTCACCAATCTATCACTATCTTCCTCTCATTTTCTGTTATCATCATCATTTCTTATGATTTTAAGTTTTTTTTTTTTCAATTTTTTTTCTTTTCTTTTTCACCAATTACATTAAATTACAAATTATCAAAAAGTTTACAACGTCAGAAAGGACTACACATCATTTTACACCTGCTCTATAAAAACAACCACATTCATATAAATACTTCTTCAACTGGTCTCATCTTTCGTTCTCTGACACTTGTTTCTCCAAACCTACCTTTCCATCTTTTCCATCAGACCATTATTAGATACCCTCTTCACCACTCTCTGCATCTGCACATTTTTTTTTCTCTCCTTCTCTTAAAAATATTAGCTTTTCTCTCTTCTTTGGTCTGCACAAAATTGCATAGTTTTAAAAAAAATGAAGGTATGTTTCACACTGGCCAAGTTTGGTTCTTTTCTGCTCTTCTTTATTTTGCTTATTCGTTTTCTAAAAATGGTTAATTTTCTCCTCTTAACTTTTGACTCAGAACTTAATTCATTGTTGATTCTCCATGAGCTTTATGCCTTCCCCCTTTTTCCCTTTTTTCTTTTCACAACCTCTGTTTTATCCCCTTTTTCTCCAGATTCAAAGATCTGGGTGACCTTAAATGATTTTTGATACTGTCTTCGTCAGAATCCTGTATTTGAATTTAGTTTGGAAATCTGGGTCTGGTTTAGATCACATGTTTTCTTATGTATAATAAGCTTTTTGCTTGATACAGAAACTTTTGTTTCAAGTGTTTCACATTTATTTTTGTTTGTTCAAGAAACATTCTTTCAGTGATTCATTATAATAGAATATGGGCTGAAACAATTTATTATTTTGGTTACAGAAGTTTGTACTCAAGTTGGATTTGCATGATGACAAGGAAAAGCAGAAGGCCTTGAAAACAGTTTCAACTCTTTCAGGTACTAAATAGTATTTTTGTTGTTGTTGTTGATGATGTTGTTCACTTTGCTTGTTTTGTTTTGGATGTTCCTCCACTATTTTTTTATTATTTTAAATTATCATTCTATCATCTTGAAAAATGGATTATTTCGAATCAGTCAACAGGACAGTGGTAGAAGGCTGCACGTCTCTTATTATACTGGTGTCTTTTGTATCTAGAGTGCTTTAATATTTAATTTTATTGGTTTTGAATGAAACATAACAAAAAGCTATAGAGAAAATACTAATAGTAAGATGTCTATGTTCTTAAATTTGTCATGTATATTTAATTATTCTAACTAGTTTATATTAAGCATAAATATCTTATATTCTGGTATTCTGTAAAAGAATGGTGCCTTTTGGGACCAATTGGAAGTTATTCATTATTTTCTGACATCTTACCTATAAACATAAACACTAAGATGTTCCACCTAATTCTCAACAAAACATGTTTAATGCAAAGCATTGGTCTAAAATTACTTGATATTGATATGGCATAACATTAAACTTCATTTTCTGTAGTTGTTTGGAATCGATCATTGATCATCTAGGTAATAGCTGTTTAACAAATTCTCCACAGGCTATGTTAAACCAGAATTGCAATGACTTTTCGAAACTTTTTTGTGAACAGAACTTTTCTATACAGCACAAGGAAACATTTATCTATATATTTGCATCAAGCAATTTGTATTATAGTTTGTATTGAATTCCTGTCAAAGATTGTTAGTTTTGGCTTGACCATTTGGCATCTTTCACATTTGATGTTTCTACCTTTTGAGAGAAACATTTGTTGTGCTTGTGAAGTTATGTTTTGAATGAAAAAAGTGGTAATGATGAGGTTGTGCAACATGTTAGGAATTGATGCCATTGCCATGAACATGAAGGAGAAGAAGTTAACAGTCATAGGAACAGTAGATCCGGTGAGTGTTGTGAGCAAACTGAGGAAATACTGGCAGACAGACATAGTGGAAGTAGGACCAGTGAAGGAGCCAGAGAAGAAAGAGGATGCAAAGAAAGGAGAGGCGAAGAAGGAGGGAGAGAAGAAAGAGGAGCAGAAGAAGGAGGGAGAGAAGAAAGAAGAAGGAAAAAAAGATGAAAAGAAGGAAGATGAGAAAAAGAAAGAGCCACTCCCAGATCCTGTTTTGGAATGGGTCAAGGCTCAAAGAGCAGCATATAACCCCTACATGACCACACACTACTATGCTCCGAGCATAGAAGAGAATCCCAATGCATGTGTCATTTGTTGAAAGAAAGGAAAATTTGGATGCAATTTAATAGGTGGGTTTGGGGTTGCTCTTCTGTTAGAACTTGAAATTTTCATTTGATCAAACTTCAATTCTGATCGAATAAGCAATATCAGAAACACCTAGAGAACTGTATGTAAGTTTTGTCAAGTGTTAATTAAATAGTATAATCTGTCCAGACACAAGGGAAGGACACACTTCTTCATCATGGTAATGGATTCAATTCTCTTTCACTCCAATATGAGTCATTGCCAAGAGTACAGGAAACTCCTTGTATATAACATGGTGATGTCTTGTTGAGCTATTGAGAAGTTTTCAATGTGTAGAGAAGAAGGAATAAAATTTTTGGGATGTAATTTAAGTATACTTTATGTGAATGTATCACTATCCATTACATTAATATAGCGTGTGTGGTTGTCTGAGATGTGATTTGAAAAATATTGTTTGTGGGGTTGGGTGAGGGGGAAGCAGCCCCAACCCAGAATCTATTGGCACATCCTCAACCACTCCAAACCATAAAGATAATGTCTTTTCTTGTTAGACAGCAGCATTGTCATGTCTTTCTTCTTGTGGGGCATGGTGGCTCAAAAGCATATGCATAGTACCCCATTATTGAGATTCTTTTTTCGTCTTTCTCTTCATTGCGTGTTATCATAGTTCCTCTCACTCTTTACATATGTAAAAATCATCGATATTCGGATTCTGATTAACCTCTGCATAACGAGATTGTTGTTACCTTGTTTCACGGCAATTGATTCAGAGAAAGAAAAACAAAAAAATGGAAATTTGTGGGGTTGGTCTGTCTCATTGGTTACCTTGATGCATGATTGAAGGGGTCATAAATCATGAATCATGATCCAAGTGCACTATTAGCTGCTCATAATTGCTAGCATATTTTTTTTTCCTAATGGTGTTGATGAGCTAATTGACCTTCATTGTTGGGTCTTATCTTGTGAGAAGTACTAAACTTTTATATATTAAAGTTTTGGGTACTTATGAGTTGTTTTATTATTTTGGAAAATCTGTTGATGCACGTGTATCAGATTTTCGTTTTCTAATACACTACTTAGTGGAATATGATTAAAGGGGTTTCATCACCTCACTATCAATAACTTTTTCTTTCTTATTCTCACCAAAGACACAGCACAAAACTTCAACTTTAGGTGTGAGGTTTATACCTTGTAGAGTTTCTATGTGGGCTGCTGAATAAAGAGTAGTGATGAATGCTCCTTTTATTTTGGGAAAGATTGAGTGAATAGACGAAAAGATAGAGAAAAACAGAGAGAAAGTAAGAAGTCTTATTAAGTGGTGTGATAAAAAAAGAGCAACTGAATGTTTATTTAATTTTTTCTAACAAAAGAAAAAATTTGGATTTGATGGTACACAACTAAGTAATACACCTTTGAAACTATTTTAACCATATATTTAAAGCCAGTGACATGAGAATCTGAGACAAGTCAGAAAGACCAATTTAGGAAGATAAAAAAATTAAGTAAGGGGAAATAGTGAAAAGAAAATTGCGAATAAATGAACAAAATAATTAGTAAAAAATAATATTTTATTAGTGTTAAAATCATTTGTAGAATTTATATTGTTACTCATTAAATTGATTAGTAAATATATTTACAAATTTTCAATAATAAAAATTTGGTGAGTATATATAACATAATATATGCATCAATGTAATACAAGAAAATTATTAAAAACAATTAATTTAGTGAAAAAATATAATTAGTTATTATATTAATTAAATTAAATATTAATTTATAAACTAAAAATTATTGGTATATAAAATAATTTTAATTATTAATAAAAAATTATAATTACTTTATAAATAAGAGTTTAAATTAATTTTTAACATTAACTACTCAATAGTATTATATTCTAAATTAGTATAGTATTATATTCTAAATTAGTCTTTAGTTAATGATAAAAAATTTGATATTTATAAATTTTAATTTATAGAATAGTTTCTGACTTAATTAATATAATGAAAATTTTTATAAATATCAAATAGTGAAAATTAGAATATTTATAAATTATCTTCTCTCGTCTGTGTATAAGATTGTTAGTCTGTGTATAAGATTGTTATGAACGACTTTTTTTTTATTATTATTAAAATATTGAATGCAACCTTCATTGAACTCAAATCTACATTAACTATTTAACCTATAATATAATCTTGCATCCAACCAATGGTGATATAGAGTAGTGGTACAGTGAGAACTAAGCAACTATTTACTTAATTATTTGTTAAGATATTATTAATTTATTTAAATATCACCATCCTCATCATTATTATTATTATAAAAAAGTTGTTAATTAGTTATATAGGAAAATCGGGTTGTTAAACCATCATTTTTGTTAAAATAACGTAAAATGTCTAATAAGTTAAAAATAAAAAATAAGTTAAAAATAAAAAATGTTCATTATAAATGAGTATACTTCCTTCTCATTTTCATTTTGTTTACCATTTAAGGATGTAACAAATTTTTTTTTCTTCTTTATTTAAAAAACACATAATTCTTTAAATGTATAAAAAAAAAAAAAAACTACATGGCATATGAGGCTCGCAAGAAAATTAATGCACCTGTATATGTAAAACTCAACTACAAATTTGTTAAATAACTTTATTTTGGTTAAAATTTTGTTTTAACATAGAAATTAAACTGGTCAAGTAGATATGTATATTTTCTTAAATGAAACAAAATAACCATCCATTAAAAGTATGTAACACTTCTTTGTTCTTCCTCCTATTAAAAGCCAAATTATGTAAGAAACTATGAACTATAAAAAACAAATATATATATATATATATATATATGTTAGGTAATTTTGTCACTGATGATGATATTGTCCATTGATTAGGTGTTGTCGTTTGTGATTTATCTTCGTCAGCATATATCGTTCCAAATTCCAACATGGTATACAAGCTCTACCTGCAAATCAAACTCATCACAACAATGCTTATCAAAAAGAAAAACAGTGATCACAAACATTTAACATATCATGCAAAGTTCAAAACGATGAAAACAATTAATATAAAGGAAAAGAAAATAAAAAGCAGATACGATAACAACAATAAACAGTAACACAGCATAAATGAAAATCATTCATGGAAAAAAGCCTGAGGGATTGATTGTTCTACAAGTTTTCTGCTTCCAAATTCAAAGTGAATTTATGTTCTGTCGGGCCTTTTCTTTTTTGGTTTAAATCAAGGTACACGCTAGTGTCGAAAAAGCATGTTGTCACTGTTGAAAATACGTGCAAGATATAAATGCAACTAACTTCCAAATACAAGCGTCAAAGAACATGCACAAACACGTAGGATTCTTATCCTTAAATTATAAAGGACGGTGTTTCCTATATTTATCATAGTACAGTACCAGTTTTTACTTTTTCAATGTTTTGGTTGACTCCAAGTCAATGCATATTAATAACATTAATTCAAACTAAAATGCTGCAATGTTTCATTCATATTTGTCAGTGATTTGCTTCATCCCTTTCACCCCAACTCTCTGAATTTCTTCCTGTGAGCCATAACAATACTAATGAACCTCTCGAAAATGATAATATATATAAATTAGTGATTGACTAAACCTAAAAGAGACTTAATTAATTGAATATATTAGTTTATGGTTGGATTAATGCGATGTTATGGGTCAGAAAATCTTTGTTCATCACTGAGGTAGTCGATGCCAGCTATAAGGGAGACTAGTGGCTGAGATAATTTTCATTTTCTTCGTTAAACCCTGACGCTACGTAGGTTCAGAGAAACATGGCAGAGAAAAAAAGTGCTAAAAGGTTTTCTTCTGTGATTTGGCTGAAGGCGAGAAAGAGAAGAAAAATGGGAAAATGACCTCTAGTTTGTTTATTAGCAGGGGATGAATTTGCGAAGGAAAGTAATATCTATTTTAAATTTAAACCGTTTTTATTAAATTTGTATAAATTTCTAATTTCTAGTAGTCATAATATTTAACTGATTATTTAATCAAATAAAATATTTGATTTATCTTAACACTACATTCAAATTGGTGTATGAATATATGAGATATTTTCGACTTGAATAAAGATTTATTAAATGTTCTTCTTACCACTTCTTTAGTAAGGACATCAACCAATTATAATTCAAATCTTACAAAAGGTGCAATAAATGATTTCAGCTTCAAATTTCTCTTTAATTAAATATCTATCGATTTCAACATGTTTTATTCTATTAAATAAGATTATCAGCAATTGCTATAATCGAATTATCGTCATAATACAAATCTTTTAGATTGTTTTTAATTTAAAACTCAAAATCTGATGGACCGTTTCGTACACACAACCCAAAACCCTTACCCACTCTCTGGACACCACGTCGGTTTTCATTTAACATTGGTTCAATGCGGTTCTGTTTTGAGCTTTTTATGCAAAATATTTGGTGCCATACGTTTGGATTCACTGATTAGGTTTGATTAGATGATAAGAATTTTTGATGGAAACAATGAAACTGTGGATCTTTGATTCGGTTATGAGGTCTTTTTTTAGTATGAGCTATTGAAATGGAGAACTGCAGTTACTAGTTACTAGTACAGTTGTTGGTTTTTTTTTTTTTTTTTTTTTTTTTTAAATAATTTTTTTTTTTTTTTTTTTTTTAAAATTTGGTGGTGTGTTTTTTTGTTATTTTTTTTTTGTTTTTTTTTTTTTTTTTTTTTTTTTTTTTTTTTTTTTTAAACAGCATTGTTTTGAATATGTAATCGTAAAAATAGGATGGGTTGAAATTTATTTTGTAAAATAGGATGAATATGTTAGGTTTCATGACGACTTTCAGACTAAAGTTATCGTGTGACTTGTTTTATTTCTTTTTTTACAAAAAAGAAGTCATTAGAACTCTTTCAGATTTTCGTATTTAAAAATAAATAAATACAGAACTGAAATAGTCATGTGTCTTGATGACTTTAGTATTGATATCATGAATTCTGACAACTTTAGTACTGAAATCGTGGTGAATACTGACGATTTCAGTTTTTTAATATACAAAAATCAGTAGAAGTTCTGACAACTTCACTTTTTAAAAAAAAAATGGTCAAGCGAACCTATTTTATGATTATGGATTCAAAAGAATCCTGTTTTAAAAAAAAAAAAACCTATGTTGAAAATGCAATTTGTTCTTGAGACTTGAATTATTGGGTTATAATTTACTTAGATTTGTATTAGGATTGATGAGTTAAAGTGAGTACTGTTTGTGTGGCAGAAGTTGGTCGTGAAAGGGGTTTGGGTGTGAATCACATTGGCATGGGTCTAATTTCATAATTGCTTTTGTTGGGACTCTGTGTTGTCGTTAATTAGTGACAGAGGTTAGCCCATATTTTTGCTGTATGAATCGACTCCGAAAGCTTCATGGCTATAAGATTTCATTATACATGGGATGGATTCAGATTTGATGGCAATGTTTAGAGTCGTTTTTTTTTTAATTTTTCTATGGTATAACATAAACATGGTATCTTTTTAATCTCATCTAGTGATGAGGCAAATTTGATATACTTAGTATTTAGAGTCTTAGGTTTGTCTTTAACACTGTTCTGGTCTGAACTTTTGATGCAATATGTTTGATTCTGGAAGTGGGGGCTCCTAATTTATTTTGCAGATGTGGTTCTGAGTAGAACTTGAAAAATATTGTTGTTTCTGGATTGAATGCATATGTTAGTGCATTTAATATCCCGGAGGTTTTATAGTATAATATTAATGCATTTAGTTGTATATGTGATTGAAATTTGTATGGGTGAGTTAACATTACATGATGCGGGTCCCACTTTAAATTTAATATTAGGTTTATGTGATTTTCTTATGAATGGGTTGCTTTTGCTTATATTTGAGAATTAGATCAATCTGGTATAATTCGAGATGCGCAGGAAATGGGCCTTTAGAGGCAAATATTCACAATGCTTTGTTTTGTTGCTTTCTTTATTCTATATGGATTTAAGGATTGTCCATAATTTGTTAGTATTATAAGTTCAACATTTTTTTTTCAATTTCATACTTATACGTTTTAAAATGTTTTAGGTGTTTATACGGCCGTCTGTCCGTATCGTCTTATATACCTAATAAATATTCGAATGCTTGTATAATTGTATGTATAGCTGATATTTGATAATTTAATAAAAAAAATTTAAAGATAAGTTTTTAGTATATTTTTATGGTCATTCGCGTTATTTGATATTTCCAATAAAGGTTGGGATACTTGTAAGATTATCCGATCGTCTAGTATTTAACTATTTTATCAAAATATTTTGAAGATAAGTTTTTGGATGTTTGTGTTGTGTTACTGTTTGGTTCTCGGTACTTTTTTTCTTTCCTTAAAAGAATTCTGAAAAATATAAGATTTTCAAAAATTACAAATACAATATTTTCAATAAACTTTTTCTGCAACCAAATTACGTTATTATGAATAAAGATACGTGGAAGAAGGAATTATCCTTGTCAAGCACCTTAAAACCTAAAAATTATTTGTTTCTTTAGAATATTATTTTTCTATTAACTTTAGGAAAATTGTGTATTTTGAAATTCACATTATCTTTGTATCTGTAGTTAAAGGTATTGTTTTTGGGTGGGTGTGGTAGGGTGTTAATATTTCCCCAGTTTTGTTTCATCCTTATGATTTTTCCATAGTTTTTTCAAAATAAATTATGGTGAAGACTCCTAAAAAGGTATTTTATTTTAAAATACTTTATTTTTTCTTTTTCAAGTTAGTCATCTCGTCGCGTTTTAGGTTGTGACACTATGAATCAAAACTAAATTAGCTAACTTACCAGCACATAAATAGAAGTCTAAAAAACCATTCATTGATCCAAAAAACCATGACAAACTAAAGAAAAGTCACAACTCAACATAAATAGAAGTATGTATGAAGCCAAACCAGGACAAACCTTAGTTGCACCATCAATATTCACCTTAAGCCAAATGGTAGATAGAACTTGTCATATTACATCCAAAAGTGAAACTACCCTAGTTTGAATATTGAAAAATTTCTGCACAAAAAAAAAAATCAAAGATAATATTACTCATGCTTTTTATATTTATTCTAAACCATATGCACTAATTCCTTAATTTGAAAAATAGCAGAAGAAAACACATTTGGATCCTAAAATCTATTATGATTTCTCATCCTCCAAATCATCCAAACAACTACAATAATGACAATCACTTTAATCACTCCCTTCAAAGGTGCAAATCCAAAGAAAAAAAACTGTACTGAAAAACTTCATTCAACCATTCCCACAACCGTATAACAATAGAACAGTGAAAGAATAAATAAGAGAAAAATTCAACATTATTACCACAAAAAGAACACATAGAGCATAAAATCGTTCTTTTTTTTAAGCTCCACATCAATAGGTAAAACAACCTTACAACAACTTCCAAAGAACCAAAGTTTTACCTGGTGGCACCTCATCTAATCAAATCAAGTTCTCCCAATCCACACATTTCATACCAGAAGAGAAAAGTACAACAATATCATCCATAATCCAATTAAGCATCATCTTATACATTATGAAAATCTTTCAAGCATATCCAAAATGATTACCCATATCTCATTTGTATACTTACAATTTCAATAATGACGAGGACTTAACTATTCATGTTGACGTTAATCCAACCAACATTAGAAAATCTTCAATACAAAGTTTGAAAGTGATTAATGGTTATTTGAAAGATGTGCAAAACCTATGATGATATAGTTGTGTTTGTATTTTCTTAGAAATCTCCTTTTGTGGTACCATTTTTGAATGATTTAGAGGTTTTTATGTTGAATTACTTCCAGGTGTTAAAACTCCTATTGCTATACTTGGTGGTACCATTTTTGAATGATTGAGAGTTTTATGTTGAATTACTTCCAGGTGTTAAAACTCCTATTGCTATACTTGGACCTGAGCATTGTTAAACTAATATAGATAAAGAAATAAGGACTAACCTTTAGTTATTTTCATTGTCACGGGAATCCTTTAATGTGCTTTATAGTTTCAAACTCTCACTCTCTAAACTTTAATTATATAGTATAATGTAGAAGAGAGAAAATTTAATGACCCAAAGCACAAAACACCTATGAACTTTATAGAGCTCTTTGCCCATCAAAGAGTAATTACCATAATAAATTTTTGTCAATTATATGGGATTACATTATCAAAATTTATGCAACAATTATAAAATTAATTGACAAATGGACCACATATATGGAAATAATTGACCATGTGAATATATCATATTATCCCACATATCACATTTGGGAAATTTCCAAAATTTCCCACTTGGTCCATTTCTCCCATTATCAACCAATACAAGAAATTACATACAAGTGGTGACAGGTAATCCAAAATTGAGTATTATCTCTCATGTACCACAATATATAAGTCTTTCATCAAAGACTTTTAACTCCAATGAATAAACCATATGTTTATTATTCTGGGTCAAACGAAATTTCTCAAAATAAACAAATATGTACTCAACAAAATGAGAAAAAACTAAATAAGAGTTTTATCAAAGTAAAATTAATGTGTCACAACATAGAACCAAGTTCCATTTGCGCTAAATGATCGTTAAAATTCTTTAATGACATGTCTTTAGTCAAAGGTCGACAATCATCAACTCAATGCTAACGTGTTCAATGACTACTATACATGTTCTCTTATAGTTAGATATTTAATATCAATGTGATTACTTTGAATTTCGCTTCTATTATTCTTAGCCATAAATATTACAACAAAGTTATCAGAATATAACTTCAATAGCCTAGCAATTGAATTCGCAACTCTAAACCCAAACATAAAACTCTTCAACCATACACCATGTGAGGTAGCCTCAAAATAAGAAACAAACTTAGTCTCCACAGTGGAAGTAGCCGTTAAGATATGTTTTTTGCTACTCCAAAATATAGCCCAACTAGTTAGGATAAGAATATAACCAAATATTGATTTTCTAGTATTAATGCAACCAACTAAAATCTAAATAGAAGTACCCTATCACCTCCAAACCATCAGTTTGTTTGTTTATATATGAGCCTGAAATCTTTTGATCCTTAAAAATATATGATTACCTTCTAGTGGTCAACACCTGGATTACTCCGATATCTTTCCAAAACTTCAACAGTGAAATGTCAGGTCTGGTGCAAACCTGAGCATACATTAGACTTCCAATATTAGAAGCATATGAAGCATTCTTCATCAGTTCCCGTTCAAGATCACTTTCGGCTCCAATGTTATAATCTGATTCTTGTAAATACACTTCATAATCATTATAAATTGTTAATTAATATTTTGATATTTGTATATCTTCTTAATGTTGCTTTACTACACCTTGATGGAAAACTTGTTGTTTAATAGGTTCCTCAACAACTTGATCTATCTCTAATAATTTGTGGAACTCGAATAATCAACTATCTAATACGCTCTTGAACCAAAAGGATCATGAATCATTACCAACCTGTCATTTGATTTAGAGAGTTGAACTTTACTATGATTATTTTAAATTAAATCACTTTAACTAAGTCATTTCCAAGAAAATTCACATTCATTGATCCAGAATTCTAATGTTATGAGATGGACAATAAAATACTGTAATATTTGGACTCTCTAACATAATCACATAATGTCTTAACCTCGGTGAGCTTTAAGAATGAAAAATTCATGATAATTGTGTTGGTAAGAGATTTGTCAAATTTGATGGATTATTCATCAATAACCTTCAGTAAAGCTTTCACATTGTCATGCTAACCATCAAAAACTCGAATACCAACAGAAAAGTTGATCTTTATTAATGTCACAAAGAGGCAAAGTAACCTCTCCCACTTTTCAAAGAGATCAATAACATCTGAAAGTTTTGGTCTCGATAATAACGGTAATTCTAATTTTTTAATAGTATAATCAATGTCCATTCAATCCAAATTGAGAAGAACTTTCTCCTGCAAAAACTTATAATTATCCCCTTTTTAGTTTGGGAAAACCATAATGGATATAAGAAATATTCACAGTTTAAGAAACTATAAATTTTTAAGATACATGCTCCTCATCATTTGAGACTATAACAAAAATCATGTTTTACCAATGCAAACATGTATTAATGAATGAATGTAGTGACATAAAACTTGCATGTGGGTTAAAGTCGTACTCAATTAGACTCATATAACAAAATGATAAAACTATTATGTTTGATAGATTCAAACATGTCTTAATGAATAAATCTAGTGACATAAAACTTACTTGTTTACTAAAGTCTTAATTGTTTATACTCATTTAACCAAATGATAAAACTATTATATTTTACCCGTACAAACACACATCTAAATGAATGAATCTAGTGACATAAAAATTGCGTTTGAGCTAAAGTCTTACTCAATTATACTCATATAACCAAATGATAAAACTCTATTATGTTTTACCAATGCGAACATGTCATAATGAATGAATGTAACATAAAACTTGTCTCTAGGCTAAAGTTTTACTCAATTGGACTCATATAACCAAATGATAAAACTATTATGTTTTACCAATGACAACATGTCTTAATGAATGAATATAATGACATAAAATTTACATGTGGGCTAAAGTCTTACTTAATTAGACTCATATAACCAAATGATAAAACTATTATATTTTGTCAATAACAACATATCTTAATGAATTAATACAGTGACATAAAACTTACCTATGAGCTAAAGTCTTATTCGATTATACTCATATAACTAAATGATAAAACTATTAAATTATGTTCATTTTTTTTCAATTTTTATGGGTAATTCCCAACCATAGTTATTGGTCTTGTAAGAAAAAAAATATTACGTACAAAATCATATCATTTTTTTTTCTACATATGGATTTTCTTAAATAAATTTAAAAAGAACACTCATATGTTAATCCTTGACTTAAGTCCTCAAGTCATATAATAATCTAAACAAAAGACATTACTTGACTATCACACTAGAAAATATTTCACATTACAATAGGGATATAAAACAAAATTATATACTCTCGTTATTTTAACAAAATAAAATGTGTATTTTTAACTAATTTTTAACCTCAAAATAATCGGCACACCTACTTAAACAAAAAAAACTAATTGTCATTGTCAATTAGCAAGTAACAGCCTTCCGCACTACATGAGTACACAAAACAAATCTCAGACTACTAGATTCCTTAGAGCGATTCTGACAAAGCCTCGAAGGATTGCAGTGTTATACTTCAAGACCTTTTGTACCCGTAACAACAATGTCCAAGAGTTGATGTCATCAATGGTGATACGTCCAATGCTGATAATATTAGGTCTAACATCAAATACAAAAAAAAAAAATACAAATAAAGAATCCAAAAGGATAACCGCAAAAAAAAATGATAATAATCCAAAATTAAGTTTATTTAAATGTATACTTTACATTTAATTTATTTAAAATTGTTTTAAAGTTGTTAACAGAAATAATGTTAATGGAAAAAAATTCATAAATTATATTAATATTTTATTACATTGTACTTTAATATTATTTTTTATTTGAATTTATAATTCAAATAATTGTATATTTTTAAAATGTGTAAAATTTAATAATTTCTATACAAATGTTTGAGTTGGTGTAAGAATAACAATTATAAAAATTTTAAAAATAATTTTAACTAGTTCATGTAACAATAAAAAACAAATAAATTTAAAATATGAAAACAATTTTAAGTAAAGTTGAAAGTGAAACACAAATTTAAATAAACTTAGTTATGTTAAAAATATATAATAAAAATATCAATTTGAATAAAAATATCAAATTTAATAAAAATATTTGTATAACATTTATACAAAAGTTAATTTTTGTTTCAATTTGGAGAGTGACTAAATTGCACAATTTTTACAAAAATTGGAACTAAAGTTAGATAAAAATTAAAATATAGGGGCAAAATTGAGAATGAGGAAATGACACATGACATAATACTGACATATGACATTGTCACCGCTACATCATCCTGTCACTGTCACGTGACACGACAACAGCTTGACATGTGACAATTTTTATCAAATTGAGATTTTGCTATGAAAATAAAGATAAAAACATAATTACACCAAAAAGATAAAGACTAATATTCTACCATTATAATTGTCACGAGAATCCTATAACGTGTTTTTTATAATTTCAAATCCTGAATCATCTAAACTTTGAAGTACACTATATTGTAGGAGAAAACAAATTTGAGGATTTGATCACCAAAGCAAATAACACCTCTGTCAAAAATTGTGATAAATAATAGCTACCACACCATTTTTGTAGAAAAATTAAAATAAAAAAAATGGGATTGAATTACTCTATGCTTTGACTACTTTTTCTTACGTTAAACATATATATATATATATATATATATATATATATATATATTAGCAAAAACATAGGTGCGACAACGTCTGTGTGTTTACATTTTTTAATTTTTATAAGAATTTGAGTTAAGATCAATAATATTTACTTTCAAAATATGGATAATAAATTTTAAAATAGTTATTAACTAGAATAATTGTTGAAAAAAAGTTTTTTTTGAATAACGGTCAAAATAAAAGAGATTTAAAAAAAACGGTTAAAGATAAACTAATTATAAAATAATTAATTTTTAAAATAAGGATAAAATTGGAAAACGAAAAATTGACACAAAAAAGGGAATCCTCTTTATATATTGAATGAGACACAAAAGTGGACACAAAAGTTGGTCAAAACTAATTATATTTCTCTATGTATACACAGTGTTCCCCTCAAATAATGTAACATTTAGATTTTTTTCAATGTATATAAATTAGTTTCTTGACAAACTTAAATATATACGGCACAAATCATACTTTAATTTACAAAATTATAATTTAATAGAAAAAAAAAATTGATGCATGTGTTTGAATATATTTTTTTCATACTTTTAAATCAATCTCGATTTGAACCGTGAAAATATGTGAAATAAAAAAATATAAGTTATAAAAAAAATTAAATATTAAAGTAAAAAAAAAACCTAAACTATTTATAATAAAAATTAAATATTAAAGTAAAAAAATATAAAAATTAAACAATATTGTTTTATCGTTTATTTTTAAAAAACTGAACTTCTATCGGTTAATTGCTCACTAATTGAAGTATGTATTTTATTTTCTCACTTTCCTTCAATGGTCTCTTATCCTAAACACTGCGCACACTCCATTTTTTAATTCAATCACCACCATTGAGACAATGATCATGAGCTTCTCATCCTTGTCACTACTATATAAGTTCATGCCGCCTTGCTCTCGTCATTCCACCTTACCACCTTCACTACTATAACATTTAAGCTTGTCTGTTGAATGTTTTTTTTATTGAAAGTATACAATTTCTTTATGTTATTGTTTATACATTTGCTATATCTAATTTGAGCAAAAACATTATGTTTCAATTGTTTAAGAGGGACCTCACGATTGTGATGTTGGTGTTCAAAAGCCTTTTGGGTGTGACATTTTTTACGCACATTACAAAAGCAACTATCCTTTTGCTCTATATTAATTAATTATGAAAATGTAAATTTTTCCCTTAAATTTCGTCCTCCTTTTTTTTGAAGGTGTTTTAAAATTTAGCAAAACTAAAGAGTATTTCAGTTTAGTTCCATTCAATTTGGTTCAGTTCGGTTCGATTAGGTTCAATTCAGTTCGGTTCAATTCGGTTTCGTCTAGTTCGGTTCGGTTCGATTCGGTTCAGTGTGGTTAGGTTCTGTTCAATTTGGTTTGGTTCAATGCGGTTCGGTTTGGTCCGATCCGGTTCGATTTGGTTTAGTGTTGTTCAGTTCGGTTCGGTCTGGTGCGGTTCGATTCAGTTCAATTCGATTCGGTTCGATTCATTCAATAAAGAATATATAATGAATTTTTAAAATAGTTGTTAAATGTAAAATTAGAAAAATAAAATATGTACATAAGATAAGTTTTTAAAATAACCGTTGAAGACAAAAGAGGTTTTTAGGTTAACAGATAAAAGTAAACTATTTATAAAATAATTAGTTTTTGAAATAATAATTAAGGGTAAAATTGGAATAACAAAATATGGATACAAAAGAGGGTATCATCTATATATATTGTTATAGATGAAAAAAATTAGTCTAACTAAACTTAAATATGATTATCTGTATTATATTAAAGTAACAAAAAAATATTAAACTATTTATAATAAAAATTAAATATTAAAGTAAAAAAAATAATTTTTTTCATCGTCTTATAATATTATTCTTAAATATTTAGACTTTCACCAATTTCGGAACTCTATGTTCTCCACTTTGACAAAATAGTTATTTTCGTGAAAGGTGAATACAAACATTTTTAAGCTTGTCCTTTGAATGTTGTTTTTATTGAAAGTATACAGTTTGTTTATGTTATTGTTTATACACTTGCTATATTTAATTTGGGGAAAATCATTATGTTTCAATTGTTTAAGAGGGACTTCACGATTGTGGTGTTGGTGCTAAAAAAAATTTTCGGTGTGACATTTTTTACGCACATTACAAAGCGACTCTCCTTTTGCTCTATATTGATTAATTATGAAAGTGTAAAATTTTTTCTTAAATTTTCTTCTCTTTCTTTGAAGGTATTTTAAAATTCGGCAAAAGTAAATAGTATTTATGTTCAGTTTAATCCAGTTCAATTCGGTTCAGTTCGATTCAGTTAGTTTCAGTTTGGTTCGGTTTGGTCCAGTTTGGTTCGGTTTGATCTGGTTCGGTTTGGTTTAGTGTGGTTCGGTTCGGTTTAGTGCGATTCGTTTCGGTTTAGTGCGGTTCGATTTGGTCTGGTCCGGTTCAGTTTGGTCTGGTCCGGTTCGGTTCGGTTAAGTGTGGTTTTGTTCGGTTTGATTTGGTCTGGTTCGATTCAGTTCATTTCGTTTTGGTTCGGTTCAGTGCAGTTCGGTTCGGTCCGGTCTGGTTCGGTTTGGTCCAGTCCGGTTCGGTTCAGTGTGGTTCAATTCGGTTTGGTTTGGTCTGGTCTGATTCGGTTTGGTCCGGTCCGATCTGGTTCGGTTTGGTCCGGTCCGGTTCGATTTGTTGCGGTTCGGTTCGGTTCGGTTTAGTGCGGTTCGGTCTGACCCGGTTCGGTCTAGTTCAATTTAGTACCGTTCGGTTTGGTTCGGTTCAGTTCAATTCGATTCGATTCAGTTCTATTTAATAAAGAATATATAATGAATTTTTAAAATAACTGTTAAATGTAAAATTAAAAAAATAAAATATGTATATAAGAGAAGTTTTTAATACAACGAGTTAAAACATAAGAGGTTTTTAGACGAATTAAAAGTAACCTATTTATAAGATAATTAGTTTTTAAAATAATAATTAAGGGTAAAATTGGAATAACGAAATATGAACACAAAAGAGATACCCTCTTTTGTGTCCACATTTCAAAATACTAATTTTATCCTTTAAAATATAATTATTTATTAAATTTTTTAAAATTACCGTTACTTTAGAAACTTTTTGTTTATTTATCAATAATTATTCTCTCATCTTTTTTTTATATTTCACTTTATTTTTAATAAATATAATTTTATTTTATATATTATACATGACAGTGTGAACGCTACTATATATATATATTCTAAAGTAATAAACTTACAATATTGTAATAATAGTTATTACTTATGGACATTAAATGCCACTGGACGGGGCCAACCCCGTTTTACAGCTTTGATTGTTTTTGTTTTGCCCTTCCTTCATTTCTGTCCAGAGAGCCACAAACAAAAACATTAAACAGCATAGCAGCAGCACGCGACAGATAGAGAGAGCGAAAACCTACCACACCCACGCAACCCAGCCCAATCCCAGTTCGGGGTTGACTCCGGCGACGATCACATCGGCGGCAGCGACCACACCGACAGCGGCCCTACGCGACACAGGTTCGTCTTTTCTTCGATTCCTTTTCTAATCTTCGATTTCGTTCGCAAAATTCTTCAAATTAGTTTCTCTTATTCAATTGATTTGCCCTAGTTGATGGTTTCTAAGCTTCTTCTTCTTACTGCAACAGTCCATAACGAAAGAGAGTCTCCATAACGGCGAAGGTGACTGACGGTGGTGAAACAATCGGCGACGACGACGCAGGTTTGTTTCTTTTCTCTTCTTTGCATCATTTTGTTGGGGCTTCATTTGACATTATTTTTCGAATTGGGGGGGTTTTCGTTATGGTAATTTCGTGGATGGGGTGGGGATTTCTGGTTGATTTGTAATTCGTATCTTGCACATGTTTTTTGCGAGTTGGGATATCCCTTTTCCAATTACTAGTGTAAACACAGGCGCTATCGCGCCTGTGTGTACGCATTTTTTGAATTATATTAATAATTGATGATATTGTAATGTTATTAATTTAATAAACAAAATAAAAGTATATTTATAAAAAATAA
>Ga0214545_1001722_pt1 | contig 41428 bp, 25 predicted proteins | sample CNSS4metaG_FD_160064 | JGI IMG/M metagenome (GOLD analysis project Ga0214545, IMG submission 160064) | Root nodule microbial communities from cowpea collected in UCLA plant growth center, Los Angeles, California, USA - CNSS4 | ecosystem: Host-associated > Plants > Roots > Nodule | place: USA... | reverse complement strand
AAAAGGGGAAAAAAACTATTTTTGGTATTTTTGAAAAGGAGTGTCACACGGTGCGAGCGACCGGACAGACACAATAAAGTGAAAGAGAATATTTTTTCATTTTTTTAGACTTTTTTCTATTTTTTTTTGTAATTTTTGATAATTTTCAATTTTTTTTATAAATAAAAAGAAAAGAAAAGAGAAGAAATAAATAAATAAAGAAATAAAGAAATAAAAGATAAATAAATAAATAAAAAATTAATAACAAAAAAGGACAATTTAATTAGAAAAAGAAAGTAGAAAACAAAATATAAGAGTATATGAGTAATTAGTGGGAGGTACATGAAGTAAATGAGGTGTGTTTATTAAGGGTTGGGGTGCAGTAAATAAAGTATAAAACAAACCTAAAATAGGAGTAAAAAGTGAGTGTGGGAGTTGGTAAACTTAGGGGTGCAGAGAGTATATTGGACATGCCCAACTGAAATACAAAGAAGGGGTGTATGGATAAGAAGTGAGAGGTGCACGAAGAAAAGTAATGAGGAAACATAACAGAGTATATGGGGTGTGGATGAGGTAAAAAAAGGGGTACGTGTGGTAATTCAAGGCCTGTAGCCCCTTTTTTTCTTTCTCAGAAAACCCTAAAGCTAAATCTTCTTCTCCTCACTATGGCAGCCTTCTCTTCTTCGTTGCCGCAAGCCATCCCGACACCAATGGCAGGTGCTGCCGTCGCACTTCCCACGGACGGCGAGAGGCGCCACCGTCATGGCCAGTCACCGTCGGAGGTGTCACTGACGAGAACCGAGCTCCCCGGATCATCTCCTTTGTCGTTTCTCTTCCGCACGCGAGATAGGCCAGATCCCGGAGCTCCGCCATCGCACACCATGCCGGTCCAACCTCGTGTTCGTCAGCTCCGACTGCCGCGACCTGGACTGCCGCCACGATGCTACTGCCGCTTGCAGAGAGCACCGTCCGAGATGCCGGCAGCTACTCCTGTGGTTTTGCTTTTTCAATCTGTGTTGGGTTGTGATGACGAATCGTAGGGATGGGTTGTAACAGAAACAATGTGGTTTCTATTGATGATGAAGAAAGGGTGTGGTTGTAGTGCAGAATAAGAGTCCAAAATATAATAGGGGTTTATGATGAGGGTGATGATGGGAGAGTTTGTGTTGTGCAGAAATAATGGGGGCGGAGTGAAAATGAGAGGATGAGTGGGGACAACGAAGGATGATGGAATGCAGTACGGATGACCGTGTGAGTACTGCTTTCAGGTCTATGTTTTATTTTTTATTTTTATGCAGGTGTGACATGAAGATGATGGTGAACCAGAAAGTTAGTGAAAATGTGTTACAGAATATAACTGTTGATGAAATTTGTTTGGGTTCTGGTTTGGCAATTTCTTGCAGGTAGAAGGTGATGAGGGAAAGATGATGGTGGCGAGAGAGATTGAGGGTGAGGTTATTTTCCAGCACTCATTTGGGCAGCAGTAACACCCAAACAAGAACATATCTTAATAATGACAGATAAAATAAAAAATAAAAATAAAATAAAATAAAAAAATAAAAAAAAAAAACATTGTGCTCTGTTCTTTACTGTACCAGGTGCGATGGGAATAAACAAAATGAATAACAGATGTAACTATGCTCATCTCAAACCATCTTTCACCCATACATTCATGAACATCAATATCAAATCACGTTAACATAAGCTCTAATTCATACACCCATGAACATCAACAGCAACATCAAGTCACGGTAACATAAGCTAAGGAGGAGTTAACGTGAAAATAAAACTTAATGCACTAACAGTTTGCTTCCGTTTTCAAATTTGACTCCTTCTCTCCCTCACTAATTTCTAGTGCCCAAACCCCTCTCTGTAGTAATCCCAAAAAAAAAGACCCCTCCTCTCATGAATCTTCCCCTTTTTATTGTGTAACCCTCTGCACCTTCCAATTTCGAAATTTGGGACAAGACTGAGAGCAGATGTTGCTTCCTGCTCCTTCAGCCTTCATGACCATGCTACAGGCCCTTCCCAATACAAAACCATGATAGCATAGCATGCATGGATCTGACAACAAGAGACCTTACGTTACCTTCTTCTTTCCCCTTTTTCCTTTTCTCTTTTTTTTTTTCTTTTTTGTTGTTTTTTTCTGTTTTGTTGTTTTTTTTTACTAGAATGAGAAACGTAAAACAAAAATGGAGATGTAATAATAATAATGTAATAATACAAATAATAAGCCCAAATAAATAAATAAAACAAAATAATAATAATAATAAAATAATAATAATAAAATAAACATAGATATTTATTTATTTATTTTCTCAAACTAAAACATATATTTTTTTCTTTCATTAATTATTTATTTTTTTATTCTTCTCAATTGAACTTTAATTAATTAATTTTTTATTATTTTTATCATTATTACCCGGACGAAATTGGGTGTTGACAGTATTTTAACTAGGTAATTTAAGAAAGTAATTTATTTGGATTTTTAGATGGTATTTCAAAAATAGTAAAATAACAAATTTTTAAATTCACTAAAAAATTATAATTAATTACTTTCCCTGTATACCTGAGAATCCCTCTTTTCATTAAAACCCAATTTGATTTCTCTTAACTTCATTCACCAGCAAAACCCTAACCCTTTTCTCACGACTTCATCACTCTCCATCTGAAGCAATGGAAGCTCACGAGCGGCAACCGAAAACCACGAACCATTGTAGTCAGCAACTATCTATCTTTCCTTACTGATGTGATCTCTCCTTCCTCCCTATGATTTGTGTTTCTACTTTTCGGTACAGTGTCATCGACTCCGGTGAACCATAATGGAACAAAAACAAAAACAAAAACCTGTGGAAGAGCAATTTGGAATGCTAGCAGTCGGCAAAGGACATCCTATGGAACATGGTGTTTTTAGTGATTTGCACATCGATGTTGTGGTAGAGCATTGTGAAGAAGTCGAGCGTGTTGTCTCGGACGTGGAATTTGGGGGTTTTGGGTTGCAAGGCTTGGTTCGCTCTTACTCTCTCTCTCTCTCTCTTTCTTTCTCTCTGTGTTGGTTGAGTTTTGAGGGAGATTATGGTGAAATTTTTAAGGTAAGGGAAGCTAATCTCTTATAAATATAATTAATGCTTTTGCATGTACTACATTAGTTTGAATTGGTTTAATTAGTATAGCTAAACATTTGTATTGAACTACAATTGTGTTGTGAATGATGATAGTAAGGTATTGAGAGGGTAGGTTATGTTGGAATTAATTATCCTGTTATTTGAGCTATTGGTTAATTTGAATTAGTTTGATTGGTATAACTAAACATTTATATTGAATTGCAATTGTGTCGTGAATGATGATTGTAAGGCATTGAGAGTGTGGGTTATGTTGGGTTTAAATATCCTATGATTTGAGTTATTGGTTGATTTGATTGGTATGTGCCTTGTAATTAACAAGGATGTGTGAAATTGTTGTATTGGATAAATTGTGCTATGAAAATTGTATAGAATATGTGATAAAAGAGTTATGGTAGAAAAACTAAGGAATGAGTGTGATTCTATGAATTTTATGATTAAGTTATCTTTGTATGCCACACATTTTATTGATGATTGTATTGAGTTATGTTTGATAACGTAGGATTATTTGTGAAAAATCTAGTGTGTATTGGTCATCAAATTAGTTATTTCTAAGGGGAATTCTAATATAAGGTGAGTCCAAGTGTATTGAAAGGGGATTCCGAGAGTGAGATTATCTTGACTCAACTAGTATATTATTAATGAATATTCCGAGAGTCGAAGGAGGCTCCACATGGAAGACAATATGATATGAAAAAAGATCATACTTATGGAGCTAGTGGGGTTAACCTTGTCATGGCTTGGTTGGGACATTGGTCCTGAATGTTGGAACATCACTGGAGGATTTGAAAGCAAGCATGACAGGTGCAGAGTTTCACAAGTCCATTCAATACACTAGTCTTCCTGAAGCGGCGTTTATACATATGTTGTTGTTTGAGCCATTTTTTTATCTAAGATTTGAATGAGCTGATAGATATAGTTGTAAGGATTAACTATTGATCATTGATTTTGATGAATGTGAACTATTTTGTGATGGTTTTATGGAGAATGTTCATTGAATGAAATAACATGAGAATTTTAGTAAAGGAAAACTGAGAAAGACTAAGCTATGAACTGAGTTTTATTTTCGAAATATGTTTTCATTATCTTTATATAAGTTACACTATTAGATATATTAGTTTCAATAAGATTTAAAAAATGTTGCTAAAGCCTAAGAAAATGTTGCCATTTGCAAAGGTAACATTTATACACATGTTGTGTATAGTGCATGTTACCAAAAGGTTTCATTAACATTTTTATGTATTATTAGCATCACTTTTTAAAATGTTACCAATTAGCATCTTTACTAACATTATAAAAATGTTGCAAATTTAATATTTTTGTAACACTTTAAAAATGTTACCTATACATCTTCTAATATTTAAAAAATGTTACCTATTAATTTTCTAACATTTAAATAAATGTTTCCAATTATCTTGTTTTGTAACAATTAGAAAATTTTACAAATTGTCCTTTTGTAACATTTTAAAATTGTTACAAACTATTTTGTAACTTTTACATTCAGATTTAGCAAACTAGTTGAATGAGATAGGATTGAATTTGGTTGTTATAAAATCTAGGGAGGAGAAAGAAAAAGAAACATGTATTGCTAAGATTGGAGTGCCAGGGATATCAAAACGTTGCCAAGATTGCTAAGATTGAATTTTCTCAGTTAAACATTATCATATCCAATAAAAGGTTTAGATTAAAGATGTCAAAACGTTCAATACTTAGCCAGCTAAGGCTTACTGTCACACCCGATACCAACATACTAAGATACACAATATAGTGTCCTAAAGAGAAATACTTAATTCAACATATAAAACCTTGAAATATTTACCCTTCAAAGCGACAAATCTATTGTAGAATCATTTACACATTAAAGTGTACCTAAACCTACTCCATTAACTTCATTCTTTTCATGTTTGGCTAAGAGTTTACTCATTCACACAATCTTAAAATCATTTTTATATTAATGAATGGGCCAAATCTCTTTAGGATCAACCAACATTCCAACAATGGCAGCACATATGGCATCCTATTTTTCAGTCATGGCTACCCTAGTATCAAGAAGGATGACAAGAATCATAGTTCTACACTAACAAGAATAAAAATAAACAATTATTATTCATACCACTCTAGCTCCACATTGCCTATTATTTTGGCTACAACTGAAACCACTACACCCACTATTCAAAGATGCACTGATATTCACATTGTAACATCCTCTAGCCACTCTGCACCATAGAGTGCTATGGATAATTACAAATGAGTATTAAATTATATCCCATCACAAATGAAAATATAAGAGATCTGCTATACTACTGGAAAATCTATCTCCTAAAATAAACATTGAATTTCATCTCAAACAACCAACTTTCCCGCAAAGCCCCCAAAAGAATGATTTAAAAGCAATATACCTAGTTCATTTTCCATCGATTATATAAGAAATTCTTCTTATTTTTTGTAAAAGAGAAACCACAGGAACAATATGCCAATAAGAAACAAGGAAATGAAACAAAAGACATCAAACAATGAAAATATTGGCTAACCAGAATCAACGAATTTAATTTCCCTCATGGTGGAATCATGAGACCTCAATGATTTAGTAAAAAAACTGAGCAAATTTGGATGACAAACCATACTGAGCTATAAATTTTAAAAGGGATTAAAATAGGAAACAATAAAAAGTAGGACCTACCTGTCTAGGGCCTCTTCAAAGCCATCTATGTTAACTTCAAAATAATAGTTGGTGTGTTCAGATGATGTAACAACATTGGTACTTCCTCCACGCCGCATTAGAAAGGCAAACACAACAATTAAGCCAAAAAAATTTCTTTGACAAATTTAATAATATTTTAAAAAATAATAATACATCAATGGAATTGCTCCATCTTTAAAAGACGAAGTCAGGAGGGAATTGGTCTCTGCTCAAGGCATGAGCACTAGGGTGGACTATCAGAAGGACTAATCATATAACTGCAAAAATCTTCATCATCAACCTCATAATCTCTGCTTTTCTTCTTAATGTTGTGTTTTGTTTTAAAGTTATGACCATGAAACAAAAATGACAAGGACACAATTTTAATGCATATAAATAGGTAAAAATAATGAAAATATATTTCAATTACACAATTTCAAGTTTCGATTATGACCTCCTGAGATTCTATATGACCAAGTTTCCAAGGATCTCCTGAATGCTTAATGGAAATTATATGGCTTGCTTCAGTTCCCCCACCATGTCCACAAATCTACAAATTGATCACATTATGATGTGTATGCTTCGCAAAGGGGGGAATGTGTAACATCCCGACCAGATATTACGAATTTAATTAATAAAATAAAGAAATAATAAATAGGCGTCATTTATTAAAACATCATTTCCCAAAAACACAGGAAATTTAAAGCTTTATTACGTCATTATAAAATACCTCAATTCCATAATTATAAAACTCCATTACAATATCAAAGTCTAGTAATGTAAAAGATTACAATTTATTCAAAAACATAATAAAATATGGTAAAACTCCTCCCAGTCTAGCCCCCACTTCAGCTCTATGCCTCACCAGATCCACCTGCAACATCCTCTGCTTTTGTGTACTGCATACACGATCATTGCCAAACACACGCAGATAGGGTGAGCTAACAGCTAAAATAATCATATATATATATATATATATATACACACACACACACACAAACACACACCTACCAGTGACAACTGGTAGAGCACGTGCGGGAAACCATGCTACAGACCACACTCAGTAACGCCAGGTGGAGTTCCCAATACGAATAACATTTGTAACGTCCCAAGACTACCAAACTCATCAATTTAATACTGAGGAGGGCATCTAACTAGACCCATCCGTACGTGGTACAACACGCACACTCACACCGACAACACTAACCAACTTAAGCCACAACTCAAGAGTTCCTCGTGTTCATCCGCCATCCCGAGCCACAACTCAAGAGATGCCATTCCAAGCCACAACTCAAGGAATGCCACGTGCTTAACCCTTATCCAGAGTAACAACTCAAGGGATACGTTCCGAGCCACAACTCTAGGAACACTAGCAAGCTGACCTTTGAGATATCATCAAAGCCTTGTAGATCACGCACATCCAAAACAAGCAACACAATTTCTGCTGCAGCAATATAGCATGGCGCTGCTCACGAGTCGCTAGGTACTACACGCTCCTAGATCACCTGGCGGTAAGCGGGGCTCACGTGCCGCCAGGCTCCAAGCGCTAAAGTGTCCATTGATCTGCAGATATCGCTTGGTGGAACCTCTCTCACTGTCAGGCACCACTCGCACCAGGACCCCACTACTTTTGTAGCTATCGCCTGGCGGGGCAATATTATTTTATTATATCTAAGTTTATATAAGTTTACCGTCTCTAATGAACTTTTATTTTAAGTAATAATTAAAAAAAATAATTTTATCTAATAAATTACAAAATTTTGAATTTAAGTTTTTGAAAAATATATTTATTTATATTTTGCTTATGTTAACTATGAAATAGTTTTAAATCTTCTTTCTATCATGTCTTTGTAACTATATAGTGTTAATACAGGTAACATAAGTGATTTGATGAATATAATTCAATAGTATTTTAGATAATGTGACAAACTTTTTAACTTAACAATGTAGGCAATAAACATAAACTTAACACAGGTAACATTATAGACTTAAATAAAAATGTTATCTGAAATATATCTAAATTTAAAAGAAAATATTGGCTACTTGAAATAAAATAAATAATATATTGTAAAAGTTATTCATTTAAGGATTAAAAAATAATTTAGAAGTAGTAATGATTTTAATGGTGACACTCTACTTCTTTATTCATAAAAAGTTCAACTTTAAATATATTTTCTATTAATTAAGTTTGATTTCATAAGAATCAACATCTTTCTAAAACTTTTTTTAAGCGCTTTCTTTGTCTTATTTCTAAATCTCTAACTCTATCTTTCATTTGTTTGAAATTAGAGTGCGCCATAAGACTCTTGCGTCGAGGTTTACAATCCTACTTGATCAAAATCTTAAATAGAGTAAGTTAATCTTTTGCCATTCTTTTTGTCCTTTTAAGAAATGTGATACATATGGGTATTTTTTGTTGGCATGTGGCGTTTAAGGTGTCAAGATGAATCTTTGTTTGGTTAGGATTGTTAAGATGTGTTTTGATCGTTGATCAAAGTTTTCTTTGTGCAAGTAGAGAAACCTATGTGAAGTAGATTTTGTGGGGAGCACCTAAGTCTAGAAGCATCTATCCAGGTAAGAGAAACTAGTACTAATTGTATACTTGCTCATATTTGTATTAACTTGTGTATTGGTTTCAATTGAGATGATGTGATTGGAAACTAATATGTGATGAACAGTGTGGAGTGTTTGTAAATTCTATGGTATGGGTTGATATGTCATATGTTGTTGAACTATATTGATAAATTGTTTAAGCATAAGGATGAGACTGAATTGTGAGTTTACTGCTTAGACCATTATTCTTGGGTTGTTCTATTTAATCTATCTAATGGCTATTTTTGAACTAAAATAAGGTATTTTAAACTAAGAAGGACTAAAGTTGAATAGATGGTCTGGTTGGACAACCTAATTAAGTCAATTTGGGAGCTAAAACTATGATACAACGTTGGGTGGTACTAAGAACCACTAGGTTCCATTTGTGGAAACATGGACAATGAGAATTAGAGTTTCAAAGTGTTAAGGCTACCATGGGACCGTTGGGTGCTACCAAGTTAGTGGTTCCAATGGTCTAAGGTGTCGGGCGCCATTATACGATTGTTGGGTGGTCAGTTTACAATGAGCACCAAGGGATCTAGCGTTGGCCACCTAGTGATGGGTGCTAGGTGCCACCCTGTTTTTGGTTTTAGGCAGTAGTGTAAGACCCGTGAAATTTAAATAATTAAATAAATAATTATTTAATAAATATAGTTAGGAGAGCCTTTAGGGCATTTAATGGAGATTGTTATGATGTGGAAAAGTACTAGTTTAAATGGTTGATAGTGCTTGGTTTGTGTGAGAGGACTTAGGTTTGAGTATTATGTATGCCATTTATGTGTTATTTAATTGTTATTATTTTATTTATGTGCATGATCATGTTGAGTGATAACAAAACCTTAGAATTATAAGAATTATCATGAAATATGAATTGGTTGAATTGGTTGTGCAATTGTCTTTGTGATTGAGGGGTTATGGGTTCAAACCTTGGTGAACCCAAATTAAGCTTTCTTTTTGCTAAACTAATTTTTGGCATGAATGTGAAAGGGTGGAGGAAACCCTAGCTGAATGGGCAGCCAAGGAAGGGATGAAAAATCATCTAATAATGGCTCTTGAATGACCATTAACCTTACTCCAATTAATTTTCGTTTTTTTGAGTAAATGGGGTAATTATTGGGTTGTAATGGTGAGAGAGAAGGGAATTAGAGAGGAAAACAACATTGTATTATTGTGAGGGTAATGGGCTGCGGATTTTGAGAGCACTAGAGTTGGATTGCAGAGAGATTTAGAGTTTTTGGGTGGAGAGTCAAAGGGAGACCATTGGAGATCATAAAGAATTGCAACAAATTGTCTTGGGAGCAAAGATATCCAGGTTAGGGGAGTTGCTTTAATTGTCTTATTGAAATTGTATGATTTTACGTTGTATGATGTATGTTTGGGTGCCTATTTCTGCGTTAATTTTCCACTGATCGAGTTTCTAGAAATTTTCCAGAAACCGCCTGGCGGCTTTGGAGGTTCGCAAGTGATGCTTGAGAGTGACACCCATTTCTCGGTTTTGAGATGAACCGCCTGGCGGCAAGGGTGACTCTACTAGGCGACGCGAACCCTTGTGTTCTTGTTCAACAATTCAATATGGATTCTGTGATGGTTGGATACTGAGCAAGGTACATGTGCATGATTTGAATGTATAAACTTATGAAATCGATTTCTTTATAAACTTAGTGTTCATCACGGGTGTGGAAAAAATCTGGGGTTTGCCCATAATTTGATGTGCCGCCTGGCGGCAAGTATTCGCCGTCAGGCGATAGATGCTGCAACAAAGGAAATTACATTCTATGACTGTCGGGACGCGCTTTGGGATTTTGTGAAAGTGAGGCTAAATTCTACACGTGATAATTATATAAAAATAATCTGAATTGAATAAATATGATGTGGGAACAATATAATTATGTCAAGACAAATGCTAGAATTTTTGATTTGGGGTTTTAGGGATTACACATATGCAGAACACTTTGGGATTTTTTCCAGAACTATATGCAGCTCCTGGCGGCGCATGAATTGCTTCCAAGCAACTCACGTTAAAACAACTAAGTTTCTGGGTTACTGTTAAAAAACCGCCTGACGATGAAGGGCTGCCGCCAAGCGACGCGGGGGTGTTCTGTTCACGAAAAACGTTGTTTTTCGTACTTTTTGCGCTGTAGGAACCGCCGGGCGCTATTTTTGTACTGCCAGGCGCTACTTTCATGATTTCTGGGGGCTAGCGCCACCATTTTTCTAGTTTATGCAGTTTTCATAAAACTGTATTTCTCGGTTCGTTAACCATCCGATTTAGGTGAAATTTTGACATGTGGTCCACAACACGTAGTTCTTCAATTTTAACGGTGGAGATTTGATTTAGAGGTCAGTAGCCAGAGATATACGTTACTCAATATTGCTGATTTTGGGGTATTTAAAATACATGAATAAGCTCTTGACAATTTCAAGTAACTTCTAATGAAGCAGGATTGGGTTGTGTGGTAAGCCTCTATCGATTTGAATGTCCCTTTGGGTTAGTCACATGTTGAGAATTGGTTATTGGTGAATGCATATGTGTCAATATTAATTTGCATTGGTGCCAAGATCATGTGCTTAAATTATTAGAATGTTGCTGCTTATACTTGTTTGAGCATGCGTTATTCATAAGTTAGAATATATATGAAATATGAATGGATTGATTTTTACTTTGTTCTAGGTGATTAAAAGCTAGTACCGCACAAGTACTGGTGTAGCGCCTTACGGTGGTGTTCGACCGCCAAGCGATAGCTACGAGACCAGTAGAGAATTAAAGTGTGTGGCGTTTGGCGATAAGGGTTGTCCCACAAGACGATAGTTTCAGAAACAGTAGCATTAGAGGCGCTTGGCGCCTGGCGGCACGTGTCCCCTGCCAAACGATCTAGAAGTCTTTTGTGCCTAGCGACTCGTGTGGAGCGCCAGGCGACTTTTGATGAAGCAGACGTTGTGTTTTGCTTGCTTTGGATGTGTGTGATCTACGAGGCCTTGGGCGATATCTCAAGGGTCAGATGCTGGAGTATTCCTGGAGTTGTGGCTTAGGATGGAGCGTAACACGAGCATTCTTCGAGTTGTGGCACAGAATAGCGAGTGTTCCCGCATGTATTCTACCAGTGGTGGCTTGTAGGTTGGACAACAACGATAGCTTGAGATTATCAACCAAAGAAGTAGAACATGGATTACATGGTGATGGCCATGTGATATGAGATCAAAGGATGATGATCCTTGGATTTGTGTGTGTTTTGTTATATAAATTGATGCATATATTTGTATTCTGTTAGCTCATCCTATCTACTTTTGTTTGGCGATGATTGTGTACGCCGTACACGGGAGCAGTCGATGTTGCAGGTGGATCTGGTGAGGCATAGAGCCTAAGCGGGGCTAGTTGGGAGAGGACTTTCTCATAGTTTTATATTTTATGAGTTTTTAAAGAATTTGTAATATTTCATATTACTACCCGTAGACATTATAATTGAGTTTTAAATTTTCTGGATTTGAGTTAACTTCGGATGTAATAAAAGTTTTTTATTTTCCATGTTTTGGAAAATGGAGCTTAATAAATGAGCACTTAATATTATTATCTTAGTTTATTAAGTAAATTCGTAATATCCGGACAGGATGTTACAAGTAGCAAGAAAATTGAGATTCTTGCTTCGTTAATCATTGGATCTAGCTAAATTTTCATAGTTGGTTTTGGACTTATGGAACTTTATTTGGACTGTTGGGATCTTTGATTAGATGTCTGGGGTTAAAGAAATTATATTCACTTTTTTTTATGTACTTAATGTAAATATTGTATGTGAAAATTAGGCTAATACAATAGAAACTAAATGATGTATTATTAATGTTTCAATTGAATTAAATGATATGTGACGAGTTTGAATGGAAGTAGGAAATATATGTATAACATGGTGTGATAATTGGAATATTTCATGAGGATGTGATGTATAAATGAGGAGTGAATGTTGTATGTGCTTATAACTAGTTTCATTTTCACTTTGGTTTGAAATGTACGATTTGAGAAAGGCTATCCTGACTCTACGAAGTACTGAATTCACAAAGAGGAAGATATTTAGGGTGAGAGTTGAAAAATATCCTTATCAGTAGATTTGACATTTTGTTACGGGATTGGTAAGTGTACCAAATCACACAAGTAATAAAGTGCATAAGTCCATATATCATTTCCCAAGAAACTTGTACAACACTTGACAACTTTTGTAATTCATAACTCAATTAGATAACAAATTTCACAAAAACAAAAATAAAACTTTTTATTTTTTTTTTATCAAACATACGGTGTGCAACAATATATGATAAAAACTTCGTTGGGATTGGGTTTCATGATGCCAATTCAAAGAAAAAACACCAAACAATATTCTTCTAATTCCTACCTTAGCATTTACACCTTATGTAACAAGCCCTAATGCCTTAGTTACAAGTCTAAACTTGAATAAAAAAAACCCTATGTCTAGCAATTTTTATGAATGACTAAATGTTCCACATCTACGTCTAACATGTGAAATATATTAGTTGTTCTACCCTAATCAGGTTTCCCATATTATCTTTCAATCAGCAAGTACTCTCACATATGCGATTAATTTAGAATATGCAGTTAAAACAAGAATAGAACATAAAAATGATGGAAAAGAATTACATTGAATAAGGGAGTTAGATACTCCTTAGCTTCATGAATACTAGAATAAAAATAAAGATAAACACGCTCAACCTTCACAATGCGTCTTTACCTTCTCTCCTTTTAGGTCAAGTGTCCTTCTCCCCAACAGAATTATTTTCCCCTCTCTCCCTCAAAAGGGGTTTTCCCCAAAAGAGATGTTTATTTCCTAGAAGGGTTAGTTGATTTTTAACAATACGGAGCCTTCTATTTAAAGACTTTTAGAACTGGACTAGGCTTGAAATTTGTACTTGAATCTGTAATTGAAGTAACTAACTCTATTGATAATTGAATTATCCAATTGCGTTGATAATCTTCTTAAATCTTTGAGATCCCCACTTGAATAATAGTCTTGAAAATATTCTTTAATCTTCAAAGATATTGCTTTATCTAATAATATTGGAAATATTCTTCAAATCTTTAGGGATTTTCTCCTAATATACAAAATATAAACCAAATAATTAATTTTTCCAAATTTATTAAATAAAACCTTAATTATCTAAAAAGATAGTAATAATAACATCAATTGCAAATTATAAAAACATAATAAAAACATGATAATACCAATTATCACATTCATTATTGTTAGATCTGTAGATGAGTGATTCACTTTGTTATCTTTTATGCTATGAGATGTGACCATGGGATGTCAAGGACCCTTGAAAGATCAGGGTGAGTATAAGAAGTGCATGGTCTCAGATTCTAATCAATACACGGAGTCCTCCAAAGGTCGTGTCTAATGTATGATGAATATGATAAGTATGAAAGACTATAAAGGTGTAATGTGAGACTATGTGATTGTTTGAGATATTACTTGTTTTATGAAATGATGTAAGAATACAATTATATGATAAATCTTTTATTGTAGTCATCATGTGTAAATTTATATAAATATATGCATGATCTTTTATTATGATCATAATATAGAATTGCTAGTAAAAATTTAATAACTCTAACTTACCTTTGTCGTTTGTGTCTATTGTGGTTTTATCCAACTGCGGTGATCGTATGTTATACGAGAGTATATGATAGTGCAGGTGAAGGACATCAATAGTGAGATAGTCACATATGGGAAGCTACTTATGTTAGATTCTTTTGTATTACATAGAGTTTTTCTTTCAATTGTTTTACTACTATGTTTTGAAAACTTTCATATATAAATTACAAATTACGTAGGAATAATGTAATACATAAAACATTCCTATATAGCTTTTATGCTTAATATTAATTATATTAATACTTTAATTAGTAGAATAATTCTATTAATTTTGAGTTTTACAGTTCAAAGTTTATATTTATTTAAAAAATTACACTAGACTATTTTTTAGTTTAAACAAAAACTTAAAAATGTTGTGTAAAGTAAAAAAAACCGTGACCTTAAGTTTATACAATGGTTTTTTCCTAAGGCCACAAAATTTTTGAAAACCATTACCTTAGAAGAAAATAATAGACTACACTTTTTAGTATACAAATTATTGAATTAAGTGCTTAGCAGTAAGCGAAAAGCTATGGCTAATAGCTAGGGTGTAACTCTTTCAACATAAGATTTTAACAACCTAAGTGTCATGATTTGATAGTGACTTGACCTACCTACCCTCCACCACGAGACAATTGATGCACCTTACAACAATTTAATTATTATTGGGTCATATTATGGTAATTTAAAAATATTTAAAGTTAAATTACCACAATTTAAAAAATGTGGTATAAACTATCCACATTTTAACAAATGTTGTTTATAACTATCAACATTCTCCATCGTATTGCTTAAAATAAATAGGCAACATTTTTTGTATACTCTATAAGTTTAAGGCAAATAAAACTCATTATAAAACCAATAATAAAAAATTGTGGCTTATTCTTATTTTATGCAATGGTTTTTCAGTTATTGTCACATTAGCGTTGCCTAATCTATAAGTATGAAGAAAATTCAGTGTACAATATAACTAAGAAGGAAACAACACAATAAAAAGACCATAATTTTATTTTACCCACATTTTCTATGGGCAACATTTAAAAAAATGTTGCCTAAATAATCAATGGTTTATAAAATATGGTCTTTAGTAGTTTTAAGCCACACTAATATATTTGAGACTTTTTTTTATGCTTAGACAACAATTTTATACATGTGAACAAGTTAAGTATGATCTAAAATTTAAAAAAAATGGTGTAGTGTTATATTTTAATGTAAAAGAATAAAATTACATGTGTATTATATTTTATTCCCAACAACCCTAACATTTACCAAATCATCACTTGTAGATTTCATTATGAAATATTTATTTTCAATTTTAGGTCATTTTTGTGATGTATAATTATTTTATTATTACATTTATCCTTTACTATTTTTCATTCACGAGGGTATGTTAAATATCAATTAATAAAAACACTATTTAAAGAGAAATTTGATAAAAGAAAACCATGAACAAGGTAACAAGTAAATTTGAAATTTCTAACCATACTCAAGCTTTAAATTTGACTATTTAAACAAAGGGAAATGATAGTTTAACCCACCAATTTTAACCTCTTTTTAACCCGCCTATGTGTGACAGTGATATGGTTTTTATTTTTGATTTTTAAATTATTATAATGTGTGTGATGTGGTGCCGTGATTGAGTGTTGGAGTGGACAAAATTGAGGGGTGTGTGGGCATGTGAAAGGAAGACAACACAATTGGTTCCCACTAAAGTGGTTCTCACAAAAATCAAATCTTTGAAGCGAAAGAAAAAGAAGAGTAATAGCACGGTTCCCACTGAAAGGAACTATTGGAGCGACACCAACATAAGAAGCGGTAATTGGTTTTCTCATTGTTCTTGTGCGCTGAAGACATTGGTCTTGATGATGAAAGCCATGGAATGAGAAAAGGTCGGGTTTTGTTTACTACGTTGTGCATTGGTGTGTCTCCATTTTGTCTTGTTGTAGTGGTAACGAAGATTAAAGTGATTATTTTTTTGCAAAAGTTGGTTTTTCCCTATTCTTTGCACATTTGAAGAGGGTCGCATTCACTTTGTCACACCATTTAGGTAATAAAGGTTTGGTTTTTTCACTCCAATGTTTTTCCCTCGCGTAGTGGTAACAAACATTAAAGTTAGCGTTTTTTTTGCAGAAGGTGATTACGCGTCGTTATGGTTAGATTGAGCGAACCTTTTTAGATTAATCTTCATGCGTGGGTCGTCCTTGACTGAAGATGAAGTTTAAGGAATCAAAGTTGTTGTGATCATGGTAGTAAGTTGTTTGTGTATCGGCGCTAAATGGGAGGTGACAATGTTGTGTTGTTGTGTGATCGAGGTCGAACCCAACCAAAGTAAACATACAAATATAGTACTTAGTAGTTAACCCAAGGTCATCTCGGAATGACAATTGTTTTCAATCAATGGTTCCAAAACAACACAATAAAAAGGGGAGGGGGGTTTAGCAATTTCAAAATCACAATTTTAATTCGATGAAATAGTAATGAAAACATGTTGATTCCCTGATTCAAATGCACTTCCACTTATCATCAGTCATAAGAATTGGAGCTTTGTTAGATTAATGGTCAATCCACTCATTCCCAATTAACTAAGCAAAGATTAAGAAAAGCTTCATCATACATTAAAGAAATGCACACATCAATTAATCTAACCACTGAACAAGGAACCCACATTCATTAAGCATGAATACAAATTAACTTAAACACCAAATTATCCACTATATATTAAGCACACATAAAATTCGAATTACCCTAGGAGATTAAAAGACGAAAAGTAAACCAAAACAAAACTTAATCAACATTATGGAACAAAGAACCTCAAAGGTCATGCATTCTCTTTAGGAAATCAATCACAAAATTAGCCCTCCATGGAAATGGAGCTGCAATAGAAAATAATTGTAATCAATTCATCCTTTCAATATACCAAACAACAACAAAATTTAAATGGCAGAAATGAAAACGTAATGGGCAGAAATGAAAACCAAAATTCTTCAATAAATAGGTTTATAAATGAAAAGAGAGAAGAAACTTAAAAATACTTCAATAAAATGATACCCAAGTTGTTCCAAGGTGCAAAAATGTTTAAATTCCCAAGTGGGTGTTGATTCAAAGTTAAAAAAACGTATAAAAGATGAGTGTGTGCCTCCATGGTCACCATACATGCTCTAAAAACCTAAAAATGGAGTATATGGAAGGTGTTGGATGCCACCTCCAAATGAGACCTAAAATTCGTGGTCCTCTCATTATGCCCATGAATATTTACAAAAATTCCATTATGAGGTTCATAATTACGAAAATGCCACTTTGGGCCCAAAATACTAGCCGAATCACTTGCATGACGTGGAAATAACATGGACAGATGTGACAATAATGTGTCAACTCTCTCTTCATCTTAAAATTAGTGTCCAAGTTCCAAAATTACTTCACAAAGATACCTAAAAATTAATTAGAAACGAAAATTAGACCAATTAATGCCAAATTAATCAAAATTCGAAATAATGGTCTAATAAAGCCCACCGGATGAAAATGAACTAAAGATAGACAATTAAGCACTAAACACCCCTAAAGATGAGCACAAAAATGCAAAGGATTAGGGCAAAATAATGACTCATCATTGTGTTAATCGTCGGTTAGTAATGTGGTGTTATAATTTTATTAGGGTTTTAGGCATAATATTTTGGATTGTTTATTTCTTTGTGAGATTGATATTGTGTTTTTCAGTTGATGTGCATTGATTTATTATTGTCTATTTGTGGCTTTGGAGATGTGGTTTAATGGATTGAATATGTGAGTGGTGTTTGTCATTATATGTGTTGTCATTTCACTATGGTAGTGTCATCGATTAATGCTTTGGTGAGTATGAGAAGGACTTATTTATATGTCCATGATTATTTATGATTGAATATGTTGTTTATGTGGCATGGGTCGTAAGGGGAAAAAAGTGGAAGCAGAAGAAGAGGAAAGGGCTAGTCTTGTCAATTAATATATGGTTGAATTTTTGTACATGATAATATTGATGTTAAATTTGATTTTGTTTATTATAATTGAATGAAAGGTATGCCTTATAAATTTTATGGACACAAAGTACATCGTCCAAATGATTACTTTTTTGTGGGATGCACACCGTACGGATCAGACTCACACCTTTCAAATGTTGTTTGGAGTTAAAGAGGTGTTTAGATATATGTAGTCCTCTATTACTTGAGCTGGTTCAACGATGGGGTGAGGGTGAACAATCATTTCATATATGGAAGCACTTGGTGCCATTATCTGTGGTTGATGTATGTATTAGTTTGGGGTTAGGTGTAGTTGGGGAAGAAGTAGAATTTGATGTATATGGATGTAGGTTAGTTGGTATACTTTTTAATGGGGAAATATTAACCATTAAAGGTATAATGAACATGAATGTCTCAACAAAATATGCAAAATAACAACAATATATAACCAAAATTTAGATCCAAATATGTCAAAACACAATGAATAGATGTATAGATGTATTACTTACAACTCACTTACTGATAACATTGTAATTGATGTGACTAAATTAATACTATCTATCGATGACAACTTCAGTATTGTTTAAAAAGTAGTCAACAAAATTGAAAATGTAAAGTAACCCAAAGTCGTCTCCTAATGAACACGAAATTGATTTTTAACAAATTAGTTATTATAAAAACTATACAAAATGGTTAATCAAATAAAACAAGGAATAAAGAAATAAAATTTGAAAAAGATAAAAAGATAAAAAACAATGATAAAGATAAATAGATTGATTCGCTTGCTTTTTCAAAATAGATTCATCATTGGTTATCTAAAGATTATTGCTCAATTAATTATTGTTGTAGATTTGCAAATTAATCAAATGTAAATTCTCAATTAATTTGTTGGCATTCTCATTATCAACCAAAATAAATTCTCAATCAAAAGCAAGAACTTTGTAGATTAATCATAGTAAATTTAACCAAGTACATTCTCAATTAAATATTACTATCCTTAATCATGTCCATTCTTTACCTCTAACATCATGCAAAAAGCTAATTAATCAAAGTACATTCTCAATCATTGACAAAAACTCATTCAATCACATGAAAGTTTCTAAATTTAATCAAAGTACATTCTCAATTAAAATTAAAAACCCTTGAACTCATATGATTGATATGCATATAGATTAAAACATCTCACTAATTAACTATGATGTAAAAACTATTACTTTTCACTTGATTCAAAGATAAAAGACATAGATGAATTAAAACCTCAACAATAATAAAAAGAACGAAGAAATTATTTCATTCTAACCTCAAAATTCATAATGAAATTACAATGGAATCAATCCAAGAAGCTTAACATTCAATGAAATCAAAATAAAATAAATATAGAAGATAAAAGGAGAGAGAAAGAAATTAGGTCCCTCTGAGGGTTCCTAAATTCCGAAGTGTCGAGCTTGTCCTTTCTGCTTCTCCTTGGTCTCTTTATACAAGATTTGGACTGAGTTTTTCTACTGCTAAAATCTCTCTAATATCTTTTAAAATAAAGATAGAGATAAATATTTAAAAATATTTGGAGAGGTATAGACTATTTGACAAATATAGTTTTGATAATATCAATATCTAATATAATTAAATTAATTAATTAATTAAAGATATATGATAAATTATCACCAACTAATATTTGTATTAATTTTCCAAATCAACCCTTTGCAATCTCCTCAAATTATCTTCTAATTAATCCATTATCTTCAAGATATATTTGTTTTTTGTGGATCTAAAAAGATTTAAGAACATATTTAAAAAGATTTACTAGTTATTATCTTTTGATATTTCATGATATAATTAAATAAGATAATTATTTAAAAATATCAAATAATATATCTAAAGATATATTTTCAAAGCCCTTCTTTTGGAAAAAGATAGACAAAATCGCAAGGTCTAATTTTGTTACTCGTTCCCTCTTTTAGGCTTAGCCAAACTTCTTCACTTTTTCAAGCTTTTCTTATCGTCTTCATGCAATACTTGACTTGGATTTTTGTGATTTTTATAATTTTCTATTCTTGGATTTATCTTTAAGGTGTCATGAAACTTTAAGCAATTTATTTCCACACCTTCATTAGTTCAACTTAGCTATAACTGCACTAACACACCTCAAAATATCCAGAAAACATTTATACATCTAAAAAATTATTTTTAACATCTTTTTGTATCTCATACTCAATAAACACAATTATAAGAAATCTCAATTAAATCAATCTTTTAATAACAAAATTCAATTAAATATCTAGAATTAAGCATTAAATGAGGGCATAAATATGAACTCATAACTTACCTCAATTGTATCACTAAATTCTCCCACTTCACTACCTTCACTCTTGTCACTATCATTACTACAGTTACTATCTTGACTCTGGTCGCTATCTTCACTCCGGTCACTTTCCTCACTCCGGTCACTATCTTCAGTCATGTCCACTAATATAAAATAAGGAACATAATACTCAAATCGCTTCAAAACAATCAAAAGTTAAAATAAAACCATCAAATGTAATCATACAAAACAACACAACCTCAAACATCATCAACTTATAAATAGATCATCAAAATCAATTCAACATGAATGACAATGTACCATAACAGGGTTAAATGAATGACAAACATCCACTCCACAAAATTCATTCCCAAAATTGAAAAACTCACAACCAACAATAACAAAACTTTGATTGCTTTAAACAAGTCTAGGGTGATCGACAACAAACCACGCAAAATTAACGACGTATGTTTTCGTCTTCTTCCAACGTTCGAGTCAAAGTTCTGCAACCACAACAAACATTTAAATGCTTTTAGTGGCTCACAACTTACTTAACACGAAGATCACAATCATAAATGAACACCCAGAAGGGCTTCTGACCAAGTACGAACGATTTTCGACCAACATTGAACAACACAACCGATGAACCCTGTTGCATACAACAAAGCCTTCGTCGACAACGATTGATTCGAAGACCACAAAATTGGTGAACCCATTGCTTTTCGTGTGATTCGCTTCGCTCCAAAAGTTTCTATTTCGTGACAACCGCAACCCGTAAACATAAGTTGTTCTGTTTCTTTACACGCACACGCACCTCGGCCCTTTATCCACTCTCACATTCAATAAATCTACCACATCACACAAATTATAATAATTCAAAAATTAAATAAAAGAAAGTCACATAACAGTGACATGTTAATGGGTTAAAAAAGAGTTAAAATTGGTGTGTTAAAATATCATTTCTCTTAAACAAAATGAACTAAACTCTAACAACTTTTTTCATTTTATTTTTTTTTTCAATTGAACTATTTTCATATTTTTTTCATGGCCAATGAAAGTATTCAAATATGCTTTCAATTTCTAATAAATGTTAAATTTGATTTTATTCTTAAATGTGTGTTCCCTTTTATATTTTTAATATTTATAAATTTTTCAAATGTTAAACAATTATTCTTTCTATAGTTTGAAAACATTATACCATTAATTTTATTTAAAACCGGTATACATTTAATTTTGTCACATTTGATAATTATTAAGAAATGACATTTTTTTTTCGTTGAAGATAAGAAGTGACATGTTTCACACATCAACATCAATATTTAGCTATACGTCACCTCATTAGTAAATGTAATAACACTATAAATTTTCTTTTATAAAGTGACGTATATTTTAATAATGTCACATTAACTGTCGCTAAGAAATGACATGTTTGAACACATATCTACCTCCAAATTAAGATATATGTCACTTCATTAATATAATTACTTTTTAAAAGATTTAACAAGTTCAAATAATTAATAAATATTAAAATACAATTTATTAAATATACATAATTTAGGTGGAGAGGTACAATCCGGTCTACAGTACGAAAAATCTCTCAACTGAAAAGTATTTATAACAAAAATTACATTTATTTTAGTTAAAAAAACATAACCTCACTTTGGACTTCATAGTTTAAAGATATAAATAACGACTAAATTTGGGATAAATTAGAGGCAGAGTTGTCTAGTTCTATTTCATCAACTTCTTGTAGTTAAATCTCACTGTTTTCTAAAATTTCTAAGAAATTTGAGATTAAAATATTTTAAAAAAATATTTTTTAGTTTTTAGATAAAATAATCGGAGTATGTGATTCGTGAAACGATTCAATTAATTATTTATCATTGTGAATTATTTACATTTTCAACTTGAATCGTGATGGAGAAAAAATGTGTATAAACAAAGTGAAAACACGATCATAAAGAAACGAATACTGAAAATTCCTTTCAATCTTTCGAGGTATCAAATATATTGGCTTCACCTTCACTCAACGCTTTTAACATTAAGAACCTCTTCTTACGACAAAAATTCTAAATTAGGTTTCTAAGATTCAACGAATTTAGCATTTTAGTGTTATACTTAAAGAAAGCATTTACTTTATCAATTTCTTACTTTATAAAATCTTATTTATTTTATCCACTTTTACATTAAAGTATGAAAACAAAGATCAAATAAAATACTTTTTTTTTTCTTTTGCAGAAAGCTTAATTATGAATGTGGTCTTTACGTTTTACAAGAACTGTAATTTTGGTTTCTAAGTTTTTATTTAAAAATTTAGTTTCTTAAATTATAGTTATTCCTAATTTTAGTCCTACGTTTCATGTAATTTTGATATCTTAAGTTTAATTATTCATAACTTTATTCCATTTTCAATTTTTTTAAAATATATTTATTATCAAGCTAAATTTAGTAATAACTCGTCCATGTATCTATTACTCTTTTCAATCATGTAAAAAAAAAATCATAAATATCATTTTTTTTCCTAATATAAATATGTAATATTCCAAAAAACAACTACATAATTGAACTAAAAAATTTAATAAAATTATAGATGATTAAAAATGAAGGGATCAAAATCACATAAAAAAATTAACCATCAAAATTTTGAATTATTAAGTGGTGAGAGACTAAAATTTTGAGAAATAATAGAAACCAAAATTATAATTAAGCCTGAAAATTAATGGTAGAATTTCAAAATTTTAGACACTAAAATAGATAAAGATTAATAATATTTATTTGAACCCTTTATAGGCACGAACGAACCAACACAACTTCCGAATCCACGGGCCTCTTAATGGCATTTTTTGGTCCATTGTTAATATTTATTTACCATGTATCAAAAGGGCTAACGCTATTCACACTCCTAGGATTTCATTCTCTACACCTCCTACTTTTCCTTACATTCTCACAAGATTTTTTTTTTCTCTTACCTTTGGACCTACTTTTTCGCAGAGTTTACATAAATTAGTTTCTTAAACTTAATCTTGTTTCACTATACATTTCTGTAATACAGAACATCACAAAATAGGAAATAATTTCACATTTTATTGATAATGAATTGTATTACATGAAAGTGAACGATATTTTTAGGAAACAACTACAGCAAAATGTAAAAGTTCCTGTGCTAATAGCATAACCTTGAAAAATCTGTTAAAGCCTCGTGGATGTTTGGGCCAGCGTTATGCAAAGGAATCCAAATTTTCTTCCTGCACCCCATAAATTCTAATATCCCCGTTTTACCTTTCATTAAAAATCCTATAATCATATTACTTTTTTCTTTTTCCTTCTTCAGTGCACCACGAGTCCCTGTCACCTCCCTCAATCTTTACCTTCTTTTTCACAGTGACTAAGATTGCATTTTATTATTATTCCAGATTCCTCAAACATCACAACTCAGACCCACTTACTGACCTTCCTCATCACCACTTACTTCCACACGAAGCGGGGAGCAACAAAGTGGGTTAATGCACAGTAAAGACGATATCAGATGGTGATTGTTTTCACGGGTATATTCCACAATCAGTTAGTGCAGGAGTTCAGTTTAATGACTTGTTGCTTTAGTTAGGAAAATGTTTGATGAGCAAAGTGGTAGAAATCTGATTTCACTTTCTGAGGATAGTTGCTATTGGAACTTTAAATGCTTTGTAACAAAGGTTTAGCTCCTCCTACAATTGTAAAAGCTCATTTTGGAGTGGCAATCAATTGTTTAGTTTGCCTTGCCTTTTGATTTTGACTATTCCTTTCCTTCGGAGAGTCTTACTTGTGGGGTTCTTAGTATGCTTTTGTATTCAGGGAAATGAACTGTGAACAAGTGTTTACAAGTTGTTGATCCTGCAAAATGGTTTTTCTGTGGTTATATGTTAAGTTTTGGCATATTTTATGTATAAGATTATTATCTAACTTTTGTAAAAGGGTCAAAGTGCTCTACTTTAACTATTATTTATTCTTTGCTAATAAAAAAAAATCACCACTTCCAACTTGGACCGGGTGGTTGCAACTATTAAGGTGAACTAGGGTACCATGGCTTCTCATCCCCTTCCGCACCTCAAAGTGGTGAAGCTCTTGAAGTCCAACAACATCAACAAAGTTAAGCTCTTCGATGCAAACTTTGATGTTTTTCAATCTCTTTCTGGCACGACATTTTTGTTACTACGAGTATTCCCAACACTACACTAAGAAGCTTGAACTCTTCTAAGAAAGCAACGGATAGTTGGTCCATGATAAGGTTATATGTGGGTTCTAGATTCATCATTCCCAAAAATAACTTATTTTTTTTCAAGCAGATATTTCTAGGTTTGGAAATGTCTTCCAAAACACTCATTCGAAAAATATTTTTTAAATTCTAGATTGGTTGTTTCGGAAGGTATTTTTGAATCTTGAAATACCTTTTGGAACATCATTGTTGATTTATTTTCTTTGTTTTACTCTTCCATTCTAGTGCCAATCTTAAGTTCCTTTTGCTTGTGCTAACTTTCCTTGATTGCTTTAATTTCTTTAATTTCTTGCTTGTCTTTCTTGCACACTCTTTTAGTCTTATTTCATATAAATTTCTTTTTGAGTTTAGCATTTCATTCTTAGCCTTTTCGTGCTTTAATTCATTCCCTTTTCAAGCTTGTTGGCTCTCAGCTTTCCATTGTGATGTGGTGTTCAAGTTCTTTGAATGAGTTATATCATGGAGGTAGCATCTTAGGAGGTGGAAGTAGATTCATTAGCTTAACTGCTCTCTTTAAGTCCTTCTTTCCTTTCTTCACCCAAGTGAGTTTTAAACCATCATCTTTTGTGAGTGTGAGTGCTAACTTGTTTGCTTGACATAATTGTTTTTTCTTGATTTGTACAAGTTTGTGTTGTTGTTTTTTCCTACATTGGACCTCCATTTTCTTTATTTGTGGTGCTTCAACGATGACACGTTCTTGGCTAAGCATTGGAAATCAAGTAAGGCCTTTAACATCAACAAGAAGGCTCTCGGGTCCCTTCATTTTGGCAGCACACTTGCTCTTGGTTGTCCATAAATTTTGGCCAGATTTAAGTCACTTTGGAGGCACACTTTTGGAGTCTGTAAGACCGGAAAAAATTAATTAAATAAATAAATATTTATTTAATAAATGTGAGGGCAAGAATCCCTAAGTTAATAAATGTGGAAAGAGAAGACATGTCTACTTTTGCTTTTCTATATACTTTTTGCTTTTCCAATCACCATGCACCACCTAGCATGCTCTCCTTTCTTTAATTACCTACAAAAACAAGACAAACAAGTATTAACATGTTGGTTTAAGTTAAGCTAATCTTGGTCAAAGGTCAACTTTGGTCAAAGTCACCAAGTCAACCAAAATAAGTCAACTAAAAGCCAACTTAGGGAATTTCAAACTAAAGTAATGGAAAACAAAGATAAAGGTGATGGAATAGAAGACTCCCCTCTAGATATACTTCTAGTGTTCCTTCTTGAGGGTGCTTCTATTGAGGTATTATGGTTGGTCACGCCTTCATCAAAACTACTTATCATGTTTTTCAAAGTACAACAAGCTTCACTCATTTTTTTTCTTTTAATTACACAATTCAAAAATTTGGTGGATTATCCAATCCATGATGTAAACTATATGCTTGAGATTATACAACCTAAATTATACAACTTGGAATTAGAGATGTCAAAGAAGGCTAGGCCCGCCAGCCCACCAAGCAAAGGGCGGGCCGGGTTGGAGTTTTAAACCCGCCATGGCCCGACCTGCCTAACCTGCCCAACTAGCGGGCCAAAGGCAGGCCAGCCCGCCCTGGCCCGCCAACAAGTTTTTTTTTTTTTTTTACTTTTTTTTTTTTATATTTTTAAATTAAAAATAATTAAAATAAATAAATTTTTTATATTATATAAATATTTTATATATATCAGAAAATTTACAAACAATAATTTGAAAAAGATAAAGGAAAATTAAAAAAAAAAATTAAAAAAAAAAGTGGCGGGCCAACGGGACGGGTTACAATATTCAAAGTTGTGGCGAGTCTGCCCGACCCGACCCGTTTTTGGTAGGCCAAAGGCTGGGGTAGCCCAAAATGGGTCGGGTTAGCCCGTTTTGACACCCATACTTGGAATACATATTTTACTTTTAGACTGCTCACTCTAGAATGTCAAATATGTATTAAATATTGAAGATAATAGTTGTGACATATTGTACCTCTCATATTTCTCGATGGGAATATCAAATAAATATCCAATGTTGGAGTTAAATGTTGTAATAGTGAGATAAACATTTGGGTGTTTGAAAGTTGTAATGGTAATTATTTTTTAAAGAAATGGATGATTAGTACTTGAGTAAAATATTTGATAAAGTTGATATGTTGACATGTTCACCAATATGTGTTAGAGAAAAATTCAATACCCTAAATGTTTTGGCTCACATCATCAATATTGTGCAATAGTGTGCAATGTTATTGTTCAAAGAAGTAAACAACTAGCAACCTAGAGAGATAAGTACTATTAGCTATTAGATAAGTTGCATAACATTTAAAATAAGAGAATAATTATTAATGTTGCATGGAACATATTTAATGTTTCTCTACATTAAAGCTTGACAGATGATAGCGAGTAGAAGAAGACAATCAAGTGAATTAAAAGCTAATGAACAGGTAGTAAAAAGGATTTACAATGTTCATCTCTTCTCAAGCCTATACAAAGACTCTCTTAAAAGAAGACAAGAACAAGAATGATCCTTTTACAAGTGCTAAAACTTTGTTGAAATATTTTACACCCTAAAATTTTTGTAAGAACACTATTTGTTCATATTAGTAGAGCCAAATCCTTGTACATGTCAAAAGACATTACCCTCTCTAATAAGCTAATATAGTGATCTTTTGATCATTTAAACTACTAAATTAGTACAAGTCAGGAGTGGTTTGTTAAAAGGTTACTCAGTTGAGCCGGGCATGGCTTCAAAAAATAACACTTCAATGGGGTGATCCAGGAGTGGTTGAGAGCCGAAAGAATACCTATGTTAGGTTAGGAGTAGGGATGGTAAAAAGGGCCAAGCTTGGCAGGCCAGCTTGCCAGCTCGCCCAGAAAACAAGTTAGGGTAAAGAATGTAACCCGCTAACCCGTGCTAGCCCAGCCCGCTTGTCCAACTAAATATCTCGCGGGCCAAAACGTTCCATCACGCAACCTACACTCACTTAAAAAAAATCATGTGCAATATGTTGTGAGTATTCAGTAGTGGAGTGCAATTGAGGCATTAGAAAGAATTTTAGAAATAATGAAGCCACCACAAGAGTTACAAACAACATTCTCATTCTCCTCCGTTTTTCTTCTCGTTCATAGCTAGCCACCGTCCACTACGACACTCGACAACGACGAATGCAACTAGATGCTTAGCATGACGAAGACTGGGCGTAGAGCCACAATGCCACAATGACAATGCAAAGCCACCACACCGTGACGGACAATGACGATTCTGATGAACGGTGACCACCATAAATAGGTTTGTTCCTAATTCGCCATTTTTATCCCTAATTTGCGATTTGTAGCCCTAATTTGCAAATTCCCTAACCCTAATTCCGAAATCCCTTTCTGAAATTTTGATTTCCCCTATTGGTGTTGAAGGTGTTGTTGTGATTGATTAGCGTTGCACTAATTGTTGCTGTTATAATTGTTATTGATAGTTGTTGTCGTAATTGGCTTCCTTGGAGGTATTTCTTTCTCTGATTGATTGTTGTTTATGGATGTCGTGGATAGTTGCTCCCTGATTTTTCCATGATAGTATAATAGTTTGTATTGTTTGTTGTTGGGCTTCTGTAATTGTTGTTTGTGTTGTTGTTCGATTACACATTTTTGTTGTTAGGCTACCATAATTGTTATTTGTGTTGTTGTTTCAGTACACATTTATGTTGTTATTTGTGTTGCTGCATGGGTTGCTACTTCGATTGTTTTTTGTGTTTTTGCTAAGTTATCTCATTCTGTTTGTGTTAGGATTTAGTGAACCTCCTATAAGAAAAATGATAAGTCAACAACTTCTGATTGTTGAAAATACTTTACTAGGATTGGGGTTGGTGATGATAGAGGGGGATGGAAAGGTGTAATGGTTGCAACCAAAAATACATTATTGGTTGTAAGAAGTATTGCCCTTCCTATTCGAAGCGTCACATTGACAATTGTAGTAAATTTAAATCTGAATATGTAAGGCAAATGATAGTGGAAAGGCTAGGAAACTTAAAAGCAAGAAAAATATATCAAATGGTTTCCCATGAACTGTGTGCCAATTTAATTATCCAACATGGTTTACCATTCAACTTTGTTAAGTATGAAGTGCTTAGAACTTGGATAACTTATCTGAATTTTGATGCATGTTTAGTTTCTAGAAATACGATAAAGAGTGATGTTTTGAAAATACATATGAAAGAAAGAAGCATACTAAAGGAAGAGTTTAGGAAAATCAGAAATATGATTTGTTCGACATATGATTTGTGGACTTCTTTAACTATTAAGGGTTATATTGCTTTGACAACACATTATGTTAACACAAATTGAAAATCGTGTAGTAAAATTTTGAACTTTTGCCACTTCCCTCCTCCTCACACCAGATTTGAGCTATCAAAGAAGGTAAAAGGATTTTTGCATGTTTGGGGAATTGAGAAAATATTATTTTCTTTCACTTTGGATAATTCATCTACTAATGATGTTCTGATCAAAACATTAAAAAGTTAGCTTGTTTTGCAAAATTCTTTGGCTTGTGATTGTGAGTTTTGCATGTGCATAATTGTGCAGAAATTTTAAACTTGATTGTGCAAGAAGGATTAAAAGCTCTTGGTGATTGTTTATATCATATTAGGGAGAGCATAAAGTATGTTAAGGGTTATGCGAGTAGAATAATGAAATTTAAACAATGTATTGAAAAAATAAGGGATGTTGATCCCAAGATTGCTTTGTGTATAAATGTATGTTCCTACAACGTGGAAATCTACTTTTTGGATGATTCAAAGTACCCTTAAATATCAACATGTGTTTGCAAGTTTACACTTAGTTGACGAGAATTATAAGTATTGTCTGTCTGAGGAGAAGTGAAAAAAAGTAAAAAAAAAGAGCATGATGGTGAAGTTTGATAAATACTAGGATGAATATAGCATTATCCTTGCATTTGGGGCAATTTTAGACCCAAGGATGAAGTTGGAAACATTTGGATATTGTTATGAGAAGATAGATGCTCTAACTTGGGAAGTAAAGTTAGAGAATATGAAAGAAAAATTATACAACTTTTTCTCTTAATATTGTTCCATGAATGAGACTTCCCCTTTTCTAAAGTGTAAGCATATTCGTTTGTGAACAACATCATCTCAATTAATTCAATCAAGTCAAACAATTTTCATGTAAGTATCCCAATTACTACGGTTGCATCTGAATATGCTTTTAGCATTGGTTCAAGAATTTTGAATAAGTATAGAAGTCATCTATTGTCAAAACATGTTGAAGCATTAAATTGAACTTGTAGTTCGAAGAATGGGTTTCGTGAATATGGTAACTTCTCTAATTTAAATTCTAACAAAATGTTTTCATAAATAATTTTTATATCCTAACTTGTTTTTTTCCAATTCCATTCCATGTGTTATTAAGATGATGATGTTGATCAAGATGGAATAGCAGATGTGAGTTGTTCTAAGGGTGCATCTAATAACTCTAAAAAGGAAATTGATGAAGATTGAAGGAAATGTTTATGCTTTATTATGTATTTTGTACTTTGTCACTTTTATTGATGCTTTGTTATGAGTTGTATTATGTGATTGTGTAAGGCATGTAAAACACTTTGTTATGCTTTTATTTTACTGATGCTTTCTTGGACTCCACACACTGGATAATGGTGATGTAGTGAGCTTTTATGATTGTATTTTCTTCGCTTGGCTGCACTGCATCATGGACCATTGTTTGTGTTATATACTTAACCATAAATTATAGTGAAATATATTGCCTACAGTTTGAACAAACAACTGTTAGAATGGTGTTGTTTCCGCATAGCAAGGCCATTTGGCGACTGATTCACGATGTTGTTTTTGCATGCCATGGCCATTTCAACTACCTTTTATAATATTTTAGCATTGATATCAATTTCATTTTGTAATAGTTATTGTGTTCATTATAGTTTGCTTTCATATGATGTTAGACTATTGTTTTAGTGCTTTATTTTCTTATATGATATCATTCATGGGGAATTTGTCTGACCATATTTAATGAGCTATTTCTTTTAATTATACTTCTTTTATAATCCACAATACTCGAATTAAGGATTTATTTATAGAATTTTTGCCTCTAGTACCCTGATTTGAGCCTCTAGTATGAAGTTTGAAAAAAAAGGTCAAAGCTGATTTGGGTCATCGGTATGAATCTGGAAAGAACTAAGTCAAAGTTGGCGGGCCAACTCGCCAACGCACGGGTCGGGTTGAATGGTCCAACCCATTTTCACTTGGCGAGCTAGTCCGACCTAGTCCGTTTTAGGTGGGCCAAAATCGAGTCGGGTTGAAACGAGTTGGGTTGGCCCGTTTGCCTCCCTAGGTTGGAGTGGCTTGGGAAAGAATAATTCTTTTAGCCAAAAGTGACTTGGAAAAAAATATTTGTTTGAACCAGAAATGGCCTGAAAAAGGATAATTGTGTGTACAACACAATGTGAGTTTGCCTAGTGGAATTTGATTTGTTGGTCAAGAATTGAACATAGAATGTGTGATCAGATGAACCATTATAAAAATATTGAGTATCTTTTATTCACTCATTTTGTGTGTTTTTTAGATTATATAATTCAAAATATTTTTGGATTTTTCACTCCAAAATGTAAAATATGTAGTTCAAATCATACAATCTAGATTATATAAAAATATTAAGTATCTTTTATTTCACTGATTTTGTGTCTTTTCTAGATTATATAATTCATTTTTTATGGATTTTTACTCCAAAATGTAAAATATGTATTTTAGAGCATACAATCTACAATGCATATTGTTGTTTTAGATTGCACAATCTAGAGTGTCAAATAAATAGTAAATATTGAAGATAAAAGTTTTGACAGTTTCAAATTACACAACCAAGAACATAAAATATGTATGTTAGATTAAACACTCTTAAATACTTATTGCATGTTCGAGATTGATCAATAGTGAATGTAAAATGTATTCAAAATTGGAGTTAAAAGTTCTTAAAGTGAGAGAAATATTTGTCTTTGAAAGTTGTAATAGTGATTTTGTTGGATAGAAATGGATGGTCAATATTGGAGTAGTATATTTGACGAAGTTGATATGTTGATCCATATGGATGAAATTTGTATATCATGTATTAAGAGTGAATGTCAAATTAAATAGTTAGAGGTGATTGTAGTGATGTGTTTACACCAAAAAAGATAATTAAAATGTGTCATTATTTGTCTCAAAAATTTCACAAGTGACATATATTGTCTTGGTGTAGGTATTTGGTATGGGAGAGGACCTACTTGAATGGATAGGATTTGGTCAACATGCAATGAAGACATATGTGTTATCAAGTTGCGAAATAGGTGAAAAATATATAAATTACAAAAAAAATTACAACTCACTATAATTAGAACAAAAACATGTGTTTATTCATTTAATTTGCATAGTAAACCAATATGCAATGAATGAGGGTGAATTATGGGGAAATCATAGTAATGAGCTAGTGGATAAATTAGTAGATCATCCATATGTTAGAGGATTAAAACCTACTGAGTAGTCCTTCTTTATTGACATGACTAAGACTTTAATGAAACTCATAAACACTTTACCAATTTTGAAGGTTAACAATGTTATGAATATAGAGCAAGTATACTTATGGTGTACACATATTGAAGGTCACAAAGAAGACTAAAAACTTAAATGCAACAGGAAATATTGTTATTAGAGTGTAACATGTTTATAGATTGTAATAGGTTTGACGAGACTTAAAAAATGGTTACAAATGTTTTTTTGGATGCACTTTATCGATGAAATTATTGAATGCATATAGCATTGTTTTATGGTTGGACAATATATAGAAAACCAATACGTATAGAGGTTGGTGTGAGGTCCACAAGGCTGACTTCCTTAGTGGCTTTTGTCTTTTTGGCAAGTGAAAATAAAAAAAGAACTTTATATGGGTGCTTAAAAGACGTTAAGGGTTGTTTTTTAAAGTGGATGTCCTATCTTAAGCCTTTTGTTATATATAGAGATATTGCTTTAGTAAATGCAATCATTACTGCATAAATTTTCAAACCTTGTATGTTAGTTTCGCATTACTAAGAATATTGAATGAAATGTAAAATGTTACTGAATTTCATAGAGGTATGGGAGTATGGTCATGAATGCATGCAAATGAGTTATGGATTGACTAAATTGTGATGCATTCTAAGGTTGTGCTCAATGTCTTGAAGTTGTAGGTTCTCTATGGTCATTGTATGTTGAATATATGAATGATGTTTGAATAATTCTACATAAAAAAATATTAAGGCATAATCTATTTTTTAAATAGACGATCCCAAGTAACCAATGAGGTTTGGATGATAACAAACAACCATTCTACTAGACGAGTAAGTCTGTTGTTAGAAGAGAAATTATGTTAGATAATTAAGAGAGAACGTCTAAAAAATATAGCAAGGTTGAATACTTAGTTAATGTGGTTTGAATATCAAAATATGTGATCAGAACTTTTGCTTATGTATGCTTAATTAATAATATTCAACTGTTATGTGTGTTAGAATAAGCTGGAAGTCTAGTACATGCAAAGGGCAAGTCTTAACATTAGACGAGGTAGTGCATTAGACGAGTACAAAATGTATGTTGACCAAGTTTAAAACATTAGACAACCCAATTCTCTGGATAACGTAAGTTAGTGTGTTAAATAGCTAAGGTGTTAGACAACATAAAGGGTTAGATGATCTAAGGTAGCTTAAGTCATTAGACAACTAAACAATTGAAATAATTATAGTCTGTTCTGATGGTCTAATATTTGGTTTGAGTCTTTGATTGATCATGCAAATTGATTTAAGTGTTTGAAATAGTCACAACGCGTTATATTTGAAATTCAAATTTTTGAATTGTTGAAAAGGAAAGAAGTGATAATTCACTAGAAGCAATATACTCTCAAGGCGATATCAAGAACTTTTAGATTAAGAGAGAATAAGATATTGAAGATATGAAGAATTGAAGGTCAATAGCACATGAATATAAATATCAATACCTAGATGATGAAGATAAGAAAAATGTAAGAGAAAATACAAAAGTGTTGAAATGTTGTCATATCAATTCAAGAGAAGAGAAAACGAGAGAATACTCTGAAAGAATAGAGTCAAATTCATATTGTATATAGTGATATTGGGTTGAGTGATAACCATTATAATATCCTTCACATAGTGAAGTATACCTTGTGACTGTGATTGAATATCCTATGTGATAGATTATTTTGATCTTTGTAATTGTGAGTTCTTGATCTCAAGGGGAGATTGAGAAGCACAATTGGAGAGGTAAAACTCATTGTAACCTAAATAGGTTAATTCTCATGTTTCCTGGAAAGGGTTAAACTCGTGATACCTGGAGAGGTTGATACTCATTGTAACCTAAAGAAGTTGATACTCGTACTAGTGAAAGAATTTAATTAGTGGAACTTCTTAAGCAAGTTGCTTAACCTCAGGTGGACGTGAACCAGTATAAATCCTTGTGTGCGTTCTTCTTTGCCTTACTCTCTAATTTATTTATTCTATGATGTCTACATAAAACGATTTCAAAATTTCTACAAGCTTTATTCATCCCCCATTAAAAAGCCAACTTGCACTAACAATGGTTGTACAAAGGCAAGCATTGTTCAAAATGTGTAAGCATTGTTCAGGTTTATTAGCAATCTAGAAGAGCGATAACCTTTGTATATGTCATAAGATATTACCCTTCTTTCTAGTTAGTGAATTGCAATCTTTTATATCATGATGTTTGTAAACCTCATGGTCTTAATTGATTTTAAATCAAATGTTTTAACTGGAATTTTCAAAATTGAGATTAATTGGACTTTAACTAAAATCATTAATTAAAATAAGTTTTTAAAGCCATTGTAGATGCTACACTTTTTGGACAGAGAGCCTTCATTAGAGTGTTTGGACTGATGAGTGTAATTAGACAATCTAATTTGTTGAACTTCATTAAACGATCTAATCAATCATTCATGAACCTATGGATGACGCAAATAGATTAATTTGGGGATTTTTTAGTAATTATGAGAAGTAAGGATTATAAGCTTAGTGAAGAAATAAAGTGTTTTGAAGATTGAAAATTTAAGTTGATTCATGCTAAGTTTAGTGGAGTAGACATCTAATCTTTGAACCACTAGACATCTAATATGTCATACTACTAGACATCTAATGTGTGGACCACTGATTATCTGACCATTGACTCGTCTCATCTGTCTACAAAATATTCATTTGAGAGTTATACTAGAGACTGGTATTAAAGTTGTGTGAGTTTTGAAATGGTGATTTAAGCCAAGAAGGGGGGTTGAATTGGCTGTTTAAAACTTTTTCGAAAGCATAAAACCCCTTTCAATTGAATCAAATAGACTGGAGAACTAGAAGAGCTGTAGAACAGTACACTTTCAATCGATCAAAAAATAAAACAACAAACTAATTTGTTCTTGAGCTATGAAATAGTTGATTAATTTTCAAATCAGTCGGCTAAAATCTTGGAAATTTAAGCAGAATGTAGAATTCGCAGATTTAGCTCAAATCAGTCAGCTAAAGACTTGTTCCAATCAATACTTATAACTAGTATTACAGCCTCAAATTACGCAAGAACGCATTAAAGCATAACAAAGAATGGATTACTTGGTTTTCTTGAGTTCTTAAAGTGATTCACAATGAGTGAGATGAGAGAAAGAGAATTGCATAGTTGTTTTTATACGGGTTCACTCAATCACAAAGCTACATCTAGTTTACTAGTACAATCTGAGCATGGTTTCCACTATGTTCAAAAGTTTTACAAATCACACACCAAGATTACACTTTTGAACAAAGAAGCTCACAACTTTTTTGACTCGCACAAAAATCTAGACATACCCCCTACAGGAATCACACTTACAGACCTGAAATCACATCAGGCAAACAATCAAAGGCACAAAAACAACCAAACCTGATGGTGGCTCTCCCTAGCCAACCATACATGTGTTCTTCAAGCTAATCACGAGCCAAAATGCCTCCAAGATAAGCCAAGATCTTCAATCAACACGTTGCAGTTGTGTATTGCAGAGATAGAGAGTTTTCTAGTGGTGAATGACAAGTTTTCGCGCTCTAAAACTCAGAATTACACCTCTGCTCCCGAAAACACAACATATATAGTCTGGTTTAAGTGAAATTAGTCAGTTGAATTTTTCGTACAGTCAATTGATTTCACTTTACTTAAGTAAAATTAGTCGATTGAAAAGTAATTCAACTGATTGAATACATTCATACTAGAAACCATATACTTCAAGCCTTTTAACCTGTTAAAACCCACTTTAATAGAATAAAAGAGACACATTAAGGCTAACAAGACATCTAACATATGTCATATAGGCTACCAACAGGATATAACACCTAATCATTACATTAAAAATATTATTTCAATATTTAATACACTAGAAACACAATCTTGTGTCAACATTCTCCCCCTAAATTGATGAAGCCAGCATCCTCGAGTTGAATTGATGAGCTAAGATCCATAAAGAAACCTGAAAAATCTTTTGCATACAAGATACCAATATACAAATATACATCCAAGTATCACATATGCATATGCTCCTCCTATCACTAATAATGTGATTTAACTTTAGATTTTAGATTCAATTTGCAATATTACATGGTTTCGGTAGATTTATTTATGGTTTTCCAATTTTAACGCAATTTTATTCAATTGTACTCATTATTTTACTCAATTTTCTCCTCCTTTTGATTCATCAAATTAAAGATAATGCACATATTAGTTTGGAAAAAGTAGCATTTTCATTAAAGTAGTAACATAGGGGAGTATCAGGGCAACTGATACAGAATACAAACACTGTAGAATTAAAACAGAACTGAAAAATACATCATGAAGTTGAGACTGATATAATCAATCGATTGAAATTGAAAAATAGTCGATTAAAAAACTGAGATAGACAAACAAACACACAAAAATGCAACACTGAAATGAATTGCATGACCTATGAGTTATCCCTTTCACTCATCCCTGGTGTAGTCTTTGTTGTAGACATTGGACAGGAGTTCATGAACATTATGGAGTTGGTCATCCAAGTCTTGGAACCTTGTTGTGCAATATGCATGATGTGCATTTTGTGCCATGTTCAAATCTTGAAGTTGGTTGAGAATCATCCTCTCAAAGTAGGAATATGCAGGTCCAGTGTTCTCAGGAGGATGATAAATCTCAATGGCCATAGAAGACTTTCACCAAATCTGGATACACCTTGCCAGAAAGTTCAAGGAATGTCTTCAATTTTTGAGCTTTGAGATGTTGCTCTAGAGTTCCAAAGTTCTCTACCCTCAACCATGACATGCGTATCACCTTAGGAAGAATCATTTGTTTCCTATTGATCTCAATCATGAAGGTCTGGATCCTATTTTCATGCCCTTCAAGCCTTCCATGATTCAAGGCTATGGGAGAGGATGAAATAGGTTGGGTGGAGTTTTCTTCATTTGAGGGAGTTATTCTCTATCTTCCCATGCGTTTTATGTACAATCCACTCACAAATAATACACATCGAATGCATGTACATTGGAAATAATGTAATTAAAGCACTTTATGGTCAATGCAATATGAAAAGTTGATTTTAGTTGATGTAATAGTTGTTATATGCTGTTACTACAGTCCTAATAATGTCATATGATGGATACTTTGATTGGGTTAATCAATTAAAATCAATTCAAGCTAATCCACATCAGCATAAGTGAAATCAACACATAAAAATATAGAGTTAGTCGACTAAAACTATACCAGATCACATATTTTTGGTGTAGTGGCAGTTTTAAGTGAAATCTATGTGTTGTTCTTGAAATTTTAGTTGACTAAAAACTTTAGAGCACACGAAATTCACACTAGACCAATTTAAGTGAAATATATGTGCTGTTTTGTGAATATTAGCATATTGAAACAGTTCCAGTACATATATTATGCATATTTTGACAGTTTAAGTGAAATCTATGTGTTGATTTTTCAAATTTAGCTGACTAAAATACTAGCAGTTCACAAATTATGTAGAATTTAACACTCTAAACATAGCAAGCACATGATCTAATAAAGTTAACAAGCCAAACAAATATCAACATACATTTTTCATGTTAAGAACACCTAATTCAATTCTAAGCTTGTTGAATCTATCACATGCAAGTGTTTTAGTGAACAAATCCACTAATTGATTTTCAGTTTTCACAAACTTGATTTCAATTTCACCTTTTTGAATACGTCTCTTATGATTTGATGCTTGATTTCAATGTGTTTAGTTGTAGAATGCTGAATTGGATTCTTAGTTAGGTTGATTGTACTTGTATTATCACAATAAAGAGGTACCTTCTCTAGCTTCAACCATATGCTTTGCACACATGCATGTCCAGCTGCTATGTACGCAGCTTCAACAGTAGATAGTGCTACACATGCTTACTTCTTGGTATTCCATGCGATTAAGCTTCATCTAAGTAGATGGCATGTGCTATTTGTGCTTTTCCAATCCAATTTGAACTTTGCATAGTCAGAATCTGAAAAATCACTAAGAACAATGATATAGTCATTTGGATACCATAATCCAACATTAGTTGTCCCTTTCAAATACTTGAGAATCCTCTTTGTAGCTTTGAAGTGTGATTCCTTTGGATTGGATTGAAACCTTGCACAGAAGCGAACACCAAATTGGATATCCGACCTACTACTAGTTAGATATAGCAAAGAACAAATTAACCCTCTATACTTTGTTGAATTAACTTGTTGTCCAGCTACACTGCATCCATAAGGCAGTTTGTAGCAATTGGACTGGCAACCTCTTTGCAATCCTCCATTTTGAACTTTTTCAGCAAAACAAAACAATATTTTGATTGGCTTAAAAATTTCCCATGCTTGAGTTGCTTCACTTACAACCCTAGGAAGTAGGTTAGCTCACCCATCATAGATATCTCAAATTCTCCCTGCATAGCTGCAACAAACTCTTCACACATGGAGTTATTATTTGATCCAAAGATTATATCATCAACATACGGTTGAACAAGTATCACATCACTTGCATGTTTTCTAATGAAAAGTGTTTTATCAATAACACCTCTAGCATAACCTTTATATAATAGAAAATTGTTTAACCTCGCATACCACTGTCGTGGTGGTTGTTTCAAACCATACAAGACCTTTTTTAATTTAAAAACATGATTAGGATAGAGGTGATCTTCAAAGCCAGAGGGTTGTGATACATACACTTCTTCATTTAAGAAACCATTCAAGAAATGCACTTTTCAGATCCATTTGGAAAAGTTTGAAATTACACATGCAAGCATATGCTAACAATAACCTCACAGCTTCTAGCCTAGCTATAGGTGCATGTGTTTCATCAAAATCAATACCTTCCTCTTGATTATAACCTTTAACAACTAGCCTAACCTTATTCCTAACAATGTTACCATTTTCATCCATTTTATTCCTAAACATCCATTTAGTACCAATCACATTCATTTCATTAATTATAGGGACAAGAGACCACACATCATTTCTAGGGAATTGATTAAGCTCATCTTGCATAGCAACAACCCAATTACTATTACCTAATGCATCATTCACATATTTAGGTTCAATTTGAGACACAAATGCAACATGTTCAAAGTATACAAGCTTGCATCTAGTGGATACTCCCTATTTTATATCACCAATTATGTTGTCCTTTGATAATCGCTTGGGTTCAATCCACTCCTTCGGCAAGTTGTTGTCTACAACGTTTTCAGCAAATTGAATTTCCTTTACAACTGGCTGATTTCCTATAGTAAATTCTTTTTCTGCAACATATCTTCATCTACAATGTTAGGTCTTTGATCTTGCTGCACTGCGTTAGTTTCATCAAATACAACATGTATAGAATCTTCAACAATCATTAGCCTTTTGTTATAATCATAAGTCACAAATCCTTCATGCTTTAACTCCAACTTTGCAAACTAGGACTTGTCACTTCTCATATGCTTCGAGCAACCACTATGTAGGTGTAACATCCCTACTGGAAATTACTTAATTAAATAAATAAAATAAAATATAAAAAATCAATCAACATAATTTTATTATTTTCAAACACGGGAAAATTCAAATTATTTTTCAATGCGCCATATTTTAAACATAACTAAATAATAATCTTATTACAAGTTTTCAAAATCGAACATAATGAAAGAACATCATAAAAATCCCTAGCTCAAGAGCCCCTAAGCTAGCCCTCTCTCTGTCTCCATGCATCACCAACATCACCTGTAACATCATCTGCTCCCGCGTAACGAATCACACGATCATCGCCAAACACAAACAAAAAGGGTGAGCTCAAAATAAACAATCATCTAATTTAATAAACTTAACAATACACCCAATTATTTTATTCTAGTTAGTTCTTGACCAAGACCTTAATCCCTAAGTTTTTCAACCTTCACAACACACAAATAGTTAGCCTCAGATTCAGGGTTTATGATGCTCACAAGAACCTGCCCGTTCGTGGTCCTGCCTCTACAAACCTCCCCGCTCGTAGTTCTGCTCTACGAACCTTCCCGCTCGTAGTTCTGCTCTACGAACCTCCCCGCTCGTAGCCCTACTCTACGAACCTACCCGTCCGTAGTCCAACACACGTGATCCACCAGCTACGTACCTCCCCGCACGCAGCATCTCTTAAGTGTGAGCACAGAACATACGAACCTACCTCGCTCGTATCCCCACATGAGAGTAATAGGATATGAACCTCCCCGCTCATATCATCACGTGTTCACAACCATCCATGAACCTACCCGCTCATGGCACAACATCCCCTGATCCAAGTTTCACATCACAACATGATAACTAAAACAAGAAAAGCACATTACGCTACACAAGGTACATACTCAAGCTGGTTTTAGGGATTCGAATACTTCCACGAACCTGCCCGCTCGTGGTCTAACTCTATGAACCTCCCCGCTCGTAGTCCATGTCTAGGGACCTTCCTGCTTGTAGTCCAACACACGTGATCCACCAGCTATGGACCTCCCCGCTCACAGCATCTCTCAAATGTGAGCACGGAACATAAAAATCTCCTCGCTCGTATCCCCACACGAGAGTATCAGGATATGAACCTCCCCGCTCATATCATCACGTGTTCATCACCAGTCATGAACCTACCCGCTCATGACAACATCAAGCATATCCCAGACCAAAATCAACACAACGAACCATGCAAAACATATCACAACGCACCCTGCCACTACACCATCGCCTAGCGCAGCCTAAGCGTCGCTAGGCGAAATGGCAGTACAGACCGCCTGGCGGTTCCACATCACTGTTGGGCGCCACAACTCATAAGACATCCTTGTTTCCAACTATCGCCTGGCGGTCCACTCTACACCGCCAGGCGCTACACCACTAATGTGACACTTCTGGTTTTAGGTACTCTAATTCCTTTCCTAGAATTCAACCATTCAATTCTCAAACATCCAAAAATCAACATACACATTCATACATTCCAAATTCCAACATCACAACACATATATGCATCTTGCAAGTATAAGCACACATTCCTCTCTTTTATAATTCATATATACTTACCTCTTAAATCAATTCCAATACACACTTTATTTTCCCCTTCTCGTTTTCCTACCCTTTGCATGCTTACAATTCACATACCCCACATAAGACACAATCAAAGCTACATAGTTATTTCGCACGCCCTCGCAATTCCATTACATTTAAAGTATGATTATCATGTTCCCATACTTTCCCAAAACCCGTCATTATTATGCAACACTCGATCATAGTGATATCATCAATAATGGCCTTATTCACACACTTATAACATCATATATTCGAGCTAACATATATAGGTTCATATATTCAACATGTCTCAACAACCACTACCACAAACATACTCATCAATCCAAGATATA
>Ga0214545_1001721_pt1 | contig 41433 bp, 18 predicted proteins | sample CNSS4metaG_FD_160064 | JGI IMG/M metagenome (GOLD analysis project Ga0214545, IMG submission 160064) | Root nodule microbial communities from cowpea collected in UCLA plant growth center, Los Angeles, California, USA - CNSS4 | ecosystem: Host-associated > Plants > Roots > Nodule | place: USA... | reverse complement strand
TTTTTTTTGTATTATATATATATATATATATATATATATATATATATATATATATATATATATATATATATATATATATATATAATCAATCACAGGTAGATACCATCTTAAACTTGGATTGAATCTAACTCAACCCTAAAAAATGACTTACAAGATTTATAAGACAAGAGTTTATCTCTACTTATATATTCTCTTAAGGCTTTATTTTTAGTCGATGATGAACTTAGGGTTTCCCCAACAAAGAAAAAAAAACTAACAAAAGGAACATAAATCACATCAGTAGAATAATTCCCAAGAAACCTGTTGCATATTTCAAGATAGTGTAAATATCATTTAGTATTATCAAGCAGCATCAATACATTTGTGGTGCTTTTCTCTGGTAGTCTAGTGGTCATTAAAAAAATTTAAGAATAAAAGGAAGAGAGCATCTGATATTTCAAATCCTAGAAGAACCGTCCTTTTCCACAAAAATCATCATTTATAGTGCTTCATCAGCTTGAGATCATGCAAACCTATACACTATAAGCCAACAAAAACTATGCCATTAAATTCATTCTGCCTTTGAAACAATTGACCGTTGCTCAATTACATGTATTAAAATGAAAGAAAAAAAGGAATTAACAGCGTAATGTCTTCAATGGATGAATGGTTCAACATTTTATAACAAGAATATAAACTGGAATTTGTATCCAACTAGGAGATGATTTAGGAAAACAGCATAGACATTTTACCAACCTGAGCTTTTACAGCCGTTCCATCTTTGAAACCAGCTTTTCCAGTTCCTGCAATGGTGCTAACTCTTTTACTAGTTGGATCTAGCTTCTTGATCTGATAATTTAAAACACATAACAAAGGGAAAGAAAAAAGGCAATTCAGTCAATGAGCATAATGGAGCTAAAGCCAGGCCATCCAATTAATTAAATTGTGTCTAAGTGAGGTGTTTCATGTATGATTCCAAAGCTCCAAAAGATATGTTTGATGACATAATCTAAGTATCTGACTATGTTTAACATTAAATCACGTATGAGACGCAACTACCTACGAATAAGCAACCCTCGCAAGTTTTCACATAAAAAAGGTTAAAGTATCTAATTAATGTTTAAACCTGCCTGACACCAAATATTGATTCTTAATAGAAACCAGCAGGATGACAGTCAATCCTTGCCATTAGAAGACAATAAAGCAAGAATGAGGAGAGAATTGTTGGAAACTTCAGCAATGACAAAATTGGAAAATGCATGTAAAGATAAAAAGGAACATGTAAATTATTCTAAAAATTCATTCTTTTCTTGGTGTGCGTGTATATAACTCAGTTGGTAGAGGATTCAAATCTAGAAATAACCGTTTTGCATATGCAAGGGTAATCTACATACAATCCTATCCCATACTTTTGCCTAGCGAGGAGTCTTTGGTACTGGGATATGTTAGTTAGCCATATAACTGAGTCAGTGTTCTCTATAAGACATATTGTCTGCCAGAGCCATGACAATTAAAAAGTAACTGGGTCTGAGTTGTCTACCTTGTGATTGTAGCTATCTGCGATATAAATTTCACCATCATTTGCACACATAACTCCCAATGGATGTTGAAGGAGTACATCAGAGCCTATTCCATCTTGATCACCAAACTGAAGAGGTTTGAAGATATAGAGCGAGGTTTAGGTTACAAGGAGAGGTATTTTAAAGAGAAAGATCATAAATGTATGATATATCAGTAAGCAAGATGTGTAGCAGTGAGTTCGAAGATTGAACATTTGTATCATTAAACACCCAAGCTAATCTACTGTAATTTTTTTCCTTATAAAGAAACTTAATGGGCCAAAATGAAGCAGGAAATGTATGTAACTTGTAATAGAAATTATATCAAAGCTACCTTAAACAAATTGTCAGCAAACATTGGGTCACCACCAGCTAACAACTGTGATCCTCCTGTTTTCAGATCCACAGCTCGAATTGAACTACTCTCACTATCAGCAATGTAGATCTTACTTAGATCTTATCATGCAAAATCAAGTGAAACATTTATTATTATGAATGACATTAATGTTAACCCGAGTTCAATTAAATTGTTGCCACAGGTTACCTTGAGACAATGAAAGACCAGAAGGTTGTGCAAATGACGTGTTTGTAGAACTATATCAGTCAAAACATGAGTAAGTAAGCAATAATCAGAAGTTTTTCAGAGATGACAAATCACAATACATGAGGTATACTGAACTGAAACCAATAATTTCAAAAACATTGTCCAAGCAACACTTCTTTCCTAGAAAAACTAAAAATAAAGTCATCATTGGCAATAGAATCAACTTCATTGTCCCCTGAAAAGCAGGTGAATGTTTCATGCCATTTTTCAATAGTTTTTTATCCCTTAAATTATCCAAATTCTGGGTTTAAAAATTCAAGAATCAGCTTTTTATACAATTCTTCATATGCATTTTTTCCCAAAATTTTCACAACTTTTAAGGGCATGTCAAACTGAACATTCAGACAACTTTTTTAATGAAACAAGTATGCATAGGCACTACTATACTAGTTACAACTCAACTAGATTGGAACTCATATCAACACACGTCAATATTATAAAAACAATTAAAGAAACAAAACAACAAAAGTAGGGGGGGGATCACACCAAACCAACTAGGAAAATCTAAAATCAGGAAGACCAAAACTATCTCTAAAAAGTCCTACGATACAGTGGGAGGAATGCTATCCCACCAAAACTAATCAATGTTCCTATTTGCATAAGATGAATGCGAGTTTACACACCTGTTTCCCTATTTATATATGAGATACTCTAAAAGCTATATCCTGGAGGAGCTACTGTCCATTAATCCATTCGTTTCCCAATGTCCAAGGAACCATCTTAGAATTGGAGAAGGCTTGAAGAACCAAGAGTCTTTGGATATTAAATTAAAAATGAAAAAGGAAAAACTAAGGACAGTTTGTTTAAACTTGAAAAAGTACTTCTATAACAAATTATTTTGTAGTTATTTTCAAAAGTTCTTTTTAGCTTAGAGAAAAGCACTAAAATAACCTTTTACGTTCCTCCCTTTCTTAAAAACAAACTATTTTTAAACATGTTTGTTTTTAATTAAAATCCACGGACAAAACAGGTCCTTAGTTCTCATCACTCATGTGATATTTAAGCCATTTCATAGAACGAAAGTTTCAATTCCCAAGTTACTGCATCAAGGAAACGACACCAACATTCCCGACAATTATACAACAAAATGAAAGCAAATAAAACATGGCACTGTCTGCATAGACAACAATGACACAAGTTCTCAGTTGATTCCCGCTGAACACATTATAAAATAGTGATATATCAAATCATCAGGGTGAAAAATGTTGAATCAATAAATTGTGAAATAGCAACTTAAGACTACACATGAGGGAGGCAAAAAGATTGTTTATAAACACCGTAAGTATTAATATAGCACAGAACTATATGCAGTGACTATGAAATAGCAACATTCTGAGCATCATGGTATTCGAATTTCAAATGTTAGTACAATAGAAACCACAGAAGAGGAACTGAAATTACTCTCAGGAAGAGGGTATCCTTATTTGATGTGATACCTTGATCCATTTAAGTTTCTTTCATAGCCATCACCACTAAATGCTCTGGAAGTTTCCTCTAATAAATTGTGCTCCCAAATCTGATGTTGGCCAGCCATGGCAATATAAATTTTTTCTTCGAATGGATGAAAGCAGACATCCCAAGGGGAATTGAGAAGCTGGAAACGAGGGAAATGGAAGAGTCTAAATTTGTGATCCATTAAGGAGTCTATCAGAATCACATTTAATGAAAAGACGATAATTAAAAACAACAATAAGGAGTCTAACTTTGTGGTTCATCTTGGATTCTTAGCTATATATCTTTGCAAATGCCACTTATCCTCAATATTTACTAAACAATTACGTTACCTGTGTGCCTCCTTTTCCACCTCCAACATAATCAGAGCCCTTGGTCCCATTTCCAGAAAGGGTCCGCACTTTCTCATTAACGAAATCAATTTCCCTTTTAAAACAAAAACAAATTTTAGAGTCGACAACACGAAACTATTTACTTGACAATATAGGACAGAAAGTCGTTACTGTATTTTTTAATCAATAAATTGACCCATTGAACTTACAACAGCTTGACTCGCATTCAATATGAATACAGCACCAAAGTTCCTTTATCAAATCAAACAAATACTTACTTAAACATTCTAAGAATGAAATTATGAGTGGATCAGTATTGATATTATGAAGCAGGCATGGCATATAGTCCACAATGCAAGAGTCTTTCAGCTGTTTTCTAGTATTAAATTACCCTAAAGTGATGACCTGACGCTGTCACATGTATCATAAATATGAAAATAAGGCTATTGATTTTTTGAAGCTATCACATACCTCAGAGCATGGTTTTCAGTGTCTGCAACATAAAGGATGTTTTTCTTTGCATTATAAGCAAGGCCCTAGAGCAAAAAAATAAAATTAACTTATATTGATGAAATACTACAATTAAGCAAGAATTAAATGCTTCTTTATTTTGTACCTGAGGACGGTTAAAAGTAGCATCATCAAAAGAACCATCGTTCAAACCTTCCTCCCCACTGCTCCCGATTTGTACGATAAAATTCCCATCAAGGTCAGTAACCACCTGAATAAGAAACATGACCACATGACTTGCATAATTAGAAAGAGAAGGTATTAGAGATGATTGACAGAAGAACTCAGAATAAAGTATAATAATTTGGGATTCAAAGTTTAATTTGTATTATTTAGGAACACATTTTCATTATTAATATTATGGGAATTTTAGGTATAGTAGTTTGGTCATTAGAATTTCATATACTTAGATTGATTTGGATATCTAAGTCATATCATTTAACTTCATGTTTAATTCTTTACAATTGAATTTGAACAATAATATTTTTGTGTATTGAATAGTGGGGTTCAAGCGTCTAGTTCCAATATACACCTAGAGTAATGGACATCTTTTGTAATTCTCGAGTAATTGTATATCGTGTCTGCAAAAGATATTCATGATTCACCAAAATTAAGCGCAAGTGGTCATAAAGAGGGGAGTTGGGGATAGGTAGTCGTAGACGACTCACTATGCGATTATGGTTGCTGTCAGAAATAAAAAGCCTGTTATTAAGGACATCAACTGCTAGCTTTCCAGGAAACTTTAATGGGGAGGTCAACAGGCGGGGATCATTATCTTTCTCCAAACTCAAGGAAATTGGCGTATTGTCCAGCTTGTTCTGCTTTCCATAATATAGAAGTGCAGCCTCCAAAAAATCATCTAGATCCTTTTCAAAACAGGAATAATGCAACACTTGTTTTTATAACCATATTGTAAGAAAAATAATAGCTGTAACTACATGTATCAATAAATGTAATTGGAGTCAAACACTTTCTAAATAACTGCATAGAGACGATAAAATGCAAAAATAATAATTCAGATCCTTATTTTTTTAAAGTTGAAGGAAGGAAATATTCAGTTTCATAACTACCTAAATGACAGCCTTAAGACACAACTATTACACAAACAAATAATTAAGGCCCAATAAATCTTAACTCTGCTTCTTACTTCTGCTGCCCACATAAACTTTCCATGCCTGCCAAAAAGACTCTGCTTCATTTTGCTTTCTGTAAAATTACTCAACTACAAAAGCTCTTTATGGCTGTGCAATAGATAGTTACAGGCTCCTAAACAAGACCTTTTTCGCAACAGATAATCTTACAGTCTGTTAATTAGACGGGCATTTGTCAAAAATCATAAATCCCTTGGATAGACCCATGCACGCAGCTCATTAGTAGGAAAAATATGAATATAAATGTTTTTCACACAGATATCAAGCACAGTCGCAATTTTCTTTTCAACAATACTAGATCTATAATACCCAGAGTCATTGTTGTGGTATTACACAAACTAGTAACAGCAACAAACAGGTCATACTGTTGTGCACATTATGAGATGTCTGTAATCCTAGAATCATCTTTCATTATTTAAAAATATCACAATAAAATATAAAACAAAATACATGGAGAGGAGACTAAAGATCATTATGAGTACCTTCTTGTGACCCTCTCCTGCTAGTTGTGCAAGAAGCTTACCATCAGGGCCAACTATAGCAAATGTTGGCCATGAATTTATACCCAAGTTCCTCCAAAGAAACATGTCTCCGTCATTGACAACCTAAAAGGAGGAAACAGATAATAAGATTTGGTGGATCACACTTTATTAAGAAAAAGTTCAAGAGCCCTAAAATATTAACAAAACTAAATATCAAAAGCCAAGAATACTGACAAACAAAATGTCAGCAGAATAAACTATCAAACCAAAACATTGGGTTTTCATAACTGAACATCTGGCCATAACCATCTGACCAGTGTTCAAATTTTCAGAAAAAAAAGAAAAGTAAATACTTTGATATATTAATTGAATTTGAAATTCAAGCTTTACCGGGTGAGAAATTCCATAGCGTAGAACTGCATTGCGAATGGCTTCAGAATCTTTCTCGTTATCAAACTTTGCAGAATGAACACCCACAACAACAAACTGAACAAAGCACAAAATCAAACATTAACCGGACAAGTAAATGACTTTTCAAATAGAAGACTGCAGGACACCAAAGAATATCTTGAAAATTTAAGAAATTACCGGCATATCTTTGTATTTTTTCTCCAAAGCATCTAAGTCTGGCAACACATGCATACAGTTTATACAACAATAAGTCCAGAAATCCAGCAAAACAATTTTTCCTTTCAGATCCTGCAAAAGTTAGAATCAGAATCTAATGAATCATATCAGATAATTTCATTAGATTATAATTCAAACTTAATAAAAGTACCCTGCGAAACTGAAGTGGAGCTGTATTCAGCCAATCAAGTTTAGATGGAAATTCTGGAACTATCTGAGCATTTCCCCTTGAATAGTGAAAAGAAAATAATCATAGTGTATTAATAACAATTACAACTTCTACAGTAGCTCATGGATGTACAAAGCTTCAATCTTCAATCAATGTCTTTTTTTCTCCAAAGGATGAGATAATGCTCACAATTCTAAACACATAAAATAACTCACAATAGAAAATATTCTCTTCAAGCTAAATATTGGACAATATGAGAAAACAACTATATATACTAATAAAATAAGCATAGGGTTAAAATCATCAAAAAATGTTTATATATAAATTCATCCAACACTAATTACCTGCTTTCCAGATCAGAAATGTAATTCACAAATTGCTGGATCCTATCATATCTTGAGTTATCTGAGAACAAAAAAGCAACAATTTTATGGATTATACTACAACTTTTAGTATAACTCAAAAGAAAAAGAAGAAAAGGCTATAGTCAATACCAGCACACTTTACCGGAGATTTAACTACTAATAACCAGATAAAAAGGTTTCATCTGTCCTATCTAGCATGTAGCAGCTTAAGTTCTCAGGCTGATTGTTTCTTTGACGTGACCATAAAGCTTCAAGCACTTTATGGTCCAAATTTTGATTTGGCACCTAAAGCAGAAATGAGGTATTTATCCTTACCTAACATGCAGTCTTAAATTCAGTAGCCCTTTATATTCATATTCATACATATTATCAACTCAAGCCACGAGATAGGAAAATAGATAAAGTGATGAATTCACCTTTCTGCTCCAAGGGTAGCAGGGCAGCACCAAACAACTGATTCCAAACTGCTTTCGGAGAAGCATATTGCATTGCCTGCAGTATGGCGATTAGCTAGTTACACATGATTGACTTGCAAATTAATTGTCCCTCCAAAAGATTGAATTGAAGAGTTAAGATTAAACCAAAGATGAGGCAAAGTCTGTGCAACAACGATGTACCTTCCAGTTATTTAAGGTGAAGATAAGGCAAGAGATAGCAATGCCCAGACTTCCAAATCTCAGTATATCTCGCCGAGAACCCTGCAACCTGCCCATAAATTATTTCTGCACCCTCATAATAGCAAATCAACAAGAAGAACTGCTTGTTGCAAGGGAATAAATACCACGTCAATAAATAGTTTCAAGGTCATCAAAAAGCCATTGTTCATAATATAGGAGAACGACACCAAACCATCATAACATCAGAAATCCTTTTATGGGAATCCCCATTGGCTAGTTGATGAATCATTCAATTCTTTACATTGTGAATGTAAACGGAACTATATTACATCACGCTACTGTTCAGAGGCAATATTTCAACTTTTACAATTGGTGGTCATTGGACTTTTAATTTTCATATTTTCATTTTGAAATACGAAAATATATATTAAAAGCCAATTCCACTTAAAGAAAAACCTTTTGCCCCAAGTACAAAATCTTCAAAAGAAAAAAATATCCCCATCTCTCTCTTTTCTCTCCCCATCCCCATTCTCAAGCCCCCTTAATTTTAATAACTGTCAGGCTTCAGAATAGACACTATTGTGACTCTATCTCCTGCATGCCTTTTCGTGCTTACATCAATGTATAATGTCACATACATACATACATACATATAATATGTGTATGTATATTATAAAATATTTATGATAAATACAATATATACCAAAGTATAATGATATATATTTCATAAAGTATAATAATAATAATAATAATGTGAATTTTATAATTAAGATGATAATTAATATTAAAAGGGTAGATTTGAAATTATTTTGGTCATCTTATTCATTGTCCATCAAACAGTGCACAGGATTAAAAAGTTATCTTGTAAGTTACTTTTGTTCTCTTTATAATTATATTAGTGTGTATCAAACCCTCACACGATGAATCGAAGACCAGAAAAATATAAACCCTCAAAAAGGTAGAATTAGTATTGAACTACAACCTATGTTTTTTATTCTCTACAGAGGATAGTTACCTATCAATCATCGTAACCATGAAAACTGGTTAAAAGCAATGCACATGATGCAAAGACTAAATACCTTACAAACTTAATTTTGGAAAAAAAAATCTTCAGAATTCAGGAGAATGAAAAGGAAAAAAAGGTTCCAACATGAAACTGTCTTACCCTCCATCAAGCACAGCAGATGAAGACTCTGCAAAATTATTTACAGTTTCAAAGCCCTGCATCCTCTCATCTGCAATGGCATGTCTAGATAAGACCCCTTGCAAATTGCAATATAATACCTACACTCTTGCACACTACTAAAAAATAATTGTCAGAAAAATAACTATCTTAACTAAAAGGTATGCTTTAATTGAACAAACAAATTGACCAAAATCAACCAAAGTATTAAAGTGAACGTTTTGCAATAAATGAGAACAATTTGCAATACATGGAGCACTCATAGCTCAGGGTTCTTAAATTATGGACCAAATGTGGCTATACATTCTACATCAATGCCAAAAATATTATTTAGAGGAAAAAAGATAGATTTACAACAAGCACCCAAAACTACATACTATATCCAACAGTGCCACCATAGAGAATATCCTCAAGTGAAACACTTCCTATGTCATCCCGGATAAATGATGGCTCTGCAGATTCTAAAACTTCATCTGATATTGAGGTCCTTACAGCTATGCATCTACAAACAATGAAACAAATTATATAAATATTTTGTGTCTACATTTTAAATACGTAAACATATAGTAGTTTTGGAGTCTAAAAATTGGTTTGGGTTGGTAAGTTCAAGCAACCATTATTTATCTTCTTTTTTTTTAACACAGAAAATACAAAGGTCAATGCTTACCTCATTTGCGCAGCTTTGGCAGCTTGCACTCCAGCTAGCGCATCTTCTATAACAATACACTGAGAATACATATTATATTACTTATTAATTATGTTTAAAAGAAAATACAACCATCAGTTTACACATGATATCAAATTCAATGTCTATGTTGTGCATTAAAATTAAATAGATGCTGATAATCATAATAAGAGACATAGTACACTTAGAGTTCACACACACACTTAGTAACTGCAGATGCCTCTTATTGCAGAAAGAGTTTTAAGCTATCAGGAAAGAATTTCAAGAGACAACTTTTTGCATAGAAGTAAACATTCAATAAGTTTATTACCCAAAGGCTAAGTAATTGCCTCACCATATGCTTCTAGGTTCATGCTTGTTAGGTAGTATTGATTATTGATGGGAACAAAACGGGAGACAATTCAAGAGTACTCCTCTCAGAACCGTGTGCCCCTAATAAACCAAGAGTACTGCTCAGGGTGAAAAATGCGCCTGTAGCTCACTTTGTGCTAAAATCTAACTTTTTATTAGAAGAATGGGAGAAAAATAGATCAAACTCTAGACTACTTGATCATAGAGGCTTTGATACCATGTTGTAGACTAACTATGCCAAAAGCTTAAGATTTTAGGTGAAGACACATTGTTGGTTGATATTGCATCTTCAACAACAAAAACCACCACTCTACAAAACGTCAACCATCCAAAAAATTAAAGCATAGGCCTCAGACAATAAGCTCAATCTAATAGCATATACCTCACTCGGGGGCACATTCAATATTCTCGATGCAGCTAAGAAAATATCAGGAGCAGGTTTCAAATTCTCAAAAGCATCTGCAGAGACAATCGCATCGAACCTAATAAAACAAATGCAATTGTACAATAAGAATAACATTTATAGAGCGTAGGTTACATTTAAAACAAAAGTCAAACTGATGAACTTAGGCTTGAAATGCAATGGCAATTATGTCCTTTAAACCTCGTCTAAATTAAACATTCTACAGCTTAGCATATAATATGAAGTGGACATAGAATTCATCTCGGATCAGGATTTAACACCATAATGTTGTTATAACTAATTTAAGAAATAAAATAAAAAGTTCCATACTACATATATCAATGACAACGCGTACTGCATATTATCAGTAAATCAACAATATGTACAGGTAAATGTCTCCATCAACATTGAAAAAGTTACTCAGAATGTGTTGGCTTACATTGACAATGGTAAACCAGCAGCAGCTAGATTTGCATCAACCTTTACACGATCAGCACTAGATGCAACAGCCACTTTAAGCCCTTTACTTTTACACTGTTATGTGGTACCATGTCCTTTCTTAGTTACTTGATGAATCAGCAAAGCATTCAAACAATGCTAATATCATGATTAGTCTTGCATACCTGAGAAATGAGTTCAAGAGCACCCGGAAATCCAATTCCAGAATCTGGTTTTGCAAACTGAGATAAGTGGAACACATTAGGCAACATCGAGTAGAAGAAATAAAAAGTAGCATCAAGAGAAATATAAATACCTTATCTAAATATATTTCAAAGAACCTTTTTTTGGCAGCTTCTGGGTCAAATCCTTTAACTCCCTTAACAGAAGCAACACCTCCCAAAAAGTTAGCTTCTCCTTTCATGTTTGGAAAAAGAAAAAAGCAATGAATAACTTGAAAGTTTAATAATCAATTAGCAACTCAATAAAACAAAATGGAACTTAACTATCTGCCAAAGAACATTGTTGAATCAAAGCAAAATAGAAGTGCAGTAAGAGTAGATTTGAAAAAAGGCATTTTGACCACATTCTTTGCTACATGTTACACATTGTAAGTATGGAAGTTAAAAAGATCAGGGAAATTAAAAAAACAAGATGACATTATACAAAGTTGTTATTTTTTTTTTATGTTCTTTTGTCTAGTTTTAAGATAGAAATGGATTTCCTCTAAAGCTATGAAGACCTATGTTTTTGTGCTAGTAACCTCTAGATCAAACTTGACCAATAATTTCTATTCACTTTTTATTTCTCTAATTTATTTCACCAAAAACCTTTTGGTAAAGTGAAACAATTAAGAAGGATTAAGAGGCCAATGATTTTACCATAAAAATAATTCATAACAAAACATTAAGACTACTATTGATCCATGTACCTGACCCAAATCTACTTATTTCTACTAACCACCTATTGGGAAAAGGTTTAGTTGTTCTAAAGATTAAAGTTTTGCACATCACTTGCTTCATTTAATAAAAAAAAATGGATGGAAATCAGATTGAATTTAAAAAACTTAGCACTTCAACTACATTTTAACCAAATCAAACACAATTTGAAACCATTGTGACATAGGATAAGCCCGAAACAACCAAGACTTCTTCAATGCATCCAAGCAGCAATGCAGTGACTCTTGCCGATACTTTATCAGAGCCAAGTAGTTCGTTGTTTAGCCATAATCACCTAGATTAACACTATCTCCAAGTTGATCCATGTCGTAGAAGTTCAACTAAGATCTAGATTAGCCTGACACAACCCTCACCTTGTATCCAAGTTTATGCAAGGAGTTACTACAAACCACGAAAGAAGGTTTAGTCATTCTCATCATCTACCTCTAAGTTGAGACTCTATCAAATGAACAACAACGTCTTTCCACGTCACAGTGATTTTGTTTCTCGCTTCCCAGTGCACATTCAATGTCAATTTCCAAACACACTAAATAAATTATCGGTAACAAAGGCAAGTGGCCAAAAACGCATAACATTTTCACATATTCAGAAATTACGGTGGAGATTGAAGCCTGAAGTTCAGAAAAAAGAAACCCGAAACCTAGAGAAATACCGGTTCCCGTAAACGGCACAAAATCGTCGACGGTGACTTCGACGCCCATCTCGGCGAACAAATCGACGCCGGCTTTTCTAGAAGGCTCTTCGCTGTTGCAAAGCACGCCGTCCATGTCGAAGAGCACTGCCGAAACATTCCCCCACTCTCCTGATTCCGCAGCGACGTTCTTCTGCTCGACTTTCACCGCGCAGGCTTTCACTGCGAATTTCTGCGTCAAAACGAAGCGTCTTGATCGGCAATGGAAGAACCGAGAAGAAGGAACGAGTTTTGGTCGTTTGATAATGGCGGAGAATAACAAGTGCTTTGAGGCCGTTGGGCGCGATAGGTATAAACGACCCGTTTCAAATGTCATTGCCATGCTTAAGCAGTGCAGTGGTTCAGTTTGTGAATGGCGGGGAGGATCTTAATCTATAATCTATAATTTATTACAAAACTCGTGACAAATTTCAGAGGTACCTTATCCACTTCTTCACCACAGCATTTCTTTCTTTTCTTTTTATGTTTATTTCTTTCTTTTTCTTATATTTATTTTCATTGTTTCCTTGCAAGGAGGAATTTTTCTGGCCAGTTATTCAGCTAGTTCGAATTAGTTTCAAAAGATTTTTTAAGATTTATTTAAAAATTATTATTCAATCAAAAAATTTAAGCAGTAAAACACATGTAACCATTACAGTATTTTTCTAGAGAAGCAACTAATGATATAAAATTAAGATTTTAAAAAATTAAAAATAATTATCTAATATTCAAAATCATATGAATTTTAATTATTTCTCTCATTTATTCGACTTTTGTAAATTTTGTGTGAATTTTCTTTGTATTTACAAATAACATCAATCAGGACGACTCTAGTTCAAGAGCACAAAAACAGAAATTGTTGAAATAGCTAACAACTTTGCTTTCTTGAAAATTTATACAGAAATCACAAGTCTTTATTTATCTGCACGATTTCACATTTTCTGTAAAAAAAAAAGTCAAGAAACCTTTTTTGTAAATTATGTTTGAACAAATCCATTTTGAAAAACAAAAACCCTAAATAAATAATATGTTTGTTTTTTATTTCACGAGCAAACATGTTTTAATACTTATAAACAGAATTTTGTAAGAAATAATTTTTTTAAATAGTTAAATAATTATGTAGACACGTAACAGTTTATTAATTATACAAATAACTTCAAACTTTTCACTTAAATTAGTTTTTAGTTGATATTTTTTAGCTTTCAACTATTTTGTTAGTTCTTTCTATTGAACATAGCCTGTGCTCTTGTAGGAGAAACATAGTTTTTGACATTTGTATTAAATAGTTTTTCATTCCGGAAAGGTTTTTTATACTGTCAAAGAATGCAAAATAAAATGTCCACTCTCTAGTGGAACTTCTTCGTAAAGTTTTATAGAATCCTAATTTGTAGAAATTATTATTATATATAATTATATAAGCTAATTTTAGTTGATCAAAGTATTTTCTTTGGCTTGAAAAGACGTACGTGCTGAAAATATTGTCCCTGATTTGATTAAACATCAAAAGATGAAGGACAATATATGTTGTAGTTCGATCTTAACGCCTACAGTTACTCTGTATAGTGTGTTATTCTATGTAGATGCATTTTTTTAACATTCTCATTTAAGCCAGTTCGACCTTTTCTTTTCTCTTATTTTCTTTAAAATGTAACATTTCTTACATGAAGTATGATTAACTTAAAATAATGCAAGAAAAATGTTTATAGATTTGGTAAGAACTTTGTAACCTTAAATTTTTGTAGTCATTTCACTCGTTTTCTGTAACTAACATTTTCATTAATTTTCACTAATATTTTACTGTCGAGTGTTTTGAAGTTTTATTACGGTTTTCGTTAATAAGAATGTATACATGTCGCATTTATGAACATTTTATTTGTTTTCTATAAAAATAATATACGTAAATCCTCTAACGTTTATTTAGTAAAAAGAAATTGTGGTGGGGGAATATCACATCAAAGTGTTTTATTTTATTCAATACGTTACTCCTAGCATAAAAAAATTATATATGTATATATTATAAAATATATTTACTCCAGAAAGAGGTAGTTAATGTTGAACAGTTGCTATATTTTCTAAAATAACAACATAGAAATTTCCTTTAAGACTTAATTGACCACCCATTAATCCATTAATGAAACTAAAAAGAAAAAATAAATAAAGGGGGAAGAGAGACAATTTTTTAAAATATTTAAATATATTTTTTAAAACACTTGTTTCAAGTAGTGAATGTGTTTATCTTTTCTTGAAATGAGAGGATATACTACAGAGAGAGAGAGAGAGAGAGAGTGTGTTACGAAACAGAGTATCTCTCCTGGGTGCTGGTAAGCTATGTAGCTACGCTGTGTACAAAAAGACTTCCAACTCAAAACAACTTCCTGTAACTTCCAACAACCCTATGCCACCGCACACTACATCATTTTCAGTTAGACAAAGCATGAACCCAAGTAAAACAAACTTACCTATGATCTCTTTTCTTCTTTTTTATTTTTTTTATAGTTGTAAATAAAGTATTTATTAATTTTTTTCGTAATTAAATTTTATTGAAAAATACAAGCCACTATTTCCAATAAAATATTTCTTTTAAACTGGTCTGAATACACAGAACTTCGAACTACAACATTTATAAGTAAACTTTTATTATTATTATTATTATTATTATTATTTATTTCGTTTAAATATTTATAATGAATTAATAACATAAAAATATAATTTGATTATATTTTTAACATCCAATGTAAATACATTAAATATTATAAAATATCGGTGATATAATTGATTGTATTTTCTATTAATTATATAATTTTTGTCACAACTTTTTATTGATTATAGGATTTTACACACGTCTTTTTGCTTGTGTACAAAAGTTTATCAATTCCTTTTCATTTTTTATTAATTCTCTAATTTTGTTTCTTGCATTTCTTTTTATATTTTTAGTTTTCCATCGCTTAAAAATAAATAAATCCTTAAAGTTTGTTTAAGAAGTTTGACTGTAGTTCTATTTAATTATTCTCGAAGATTATCTACTTTAGAAGATTGTTTATCCAACCAATAATATTATATATATATATATATATATATATATATTATGTCACAATTTTATATTTAAAAAATATTTTAGAAATTAAAGAAAATAAAAAATATTTAAATTATTATTGACCTTTATTCTTAAACTATATAAAACTACTAGGTATACCGAAATAATAATACTATGTCATATGTGATTAAAAGATAAGTATTATACTCAACATTCAAAACTACTTTCCTACTTATTTTCAAAACTGTTATAAACATTTAATATAATATATTTGATGTTTTTCAAACATTATTTGAAGAAAATTATTTTTAGAACTGACTTGTGGACATAAAATTAAATAAAAGTTTATTAGCAAGTATTTTCAAAAATAGAAGTCAAGAATTTAGAAATACAGAATAAATATTTTACACTTAAAATTTTTAAAAAGTACTTATTAATAAAAAAGTACTAAACGATTATTTTTATTGCAGTAAAACTATCTTTTCCTCTCTCTCCTCCGAAGTCATGTTCCCATGATTTTACATCACTAGTTCACGTTCGTCAAGCTTATCCAGCCAAGCAGGGGAAACACGAACAAAATATTCATTATTCATCTATCTAATACGTCACCCGATTAGTATTTCTATACTATGTAGGTGCATTGTTTTGCTTTTACTGTGTCATATTCTCAACATTAATTAAACGTTTTTTGCATTATTTTATCATTATCCATGCCCTGTAAAATAAGCACTTTTGATTACTTTCACTAAAAATTAAGGCATATTTTTTAATTAAAAAATCCAAGTATAAATATAATATATCAACACCATGTTTTCTCATTTTTAATTATAATTATTTAACCAGTTTCTTGATATGCTTGGTTAGAATTCCTATTCCTCTATCAAGTAAAAGATATGAAATATTTAATTTATCGAGTTTAAAAATTTAATTTACCGTAATACTTCTTCTATGAAAAGTGGAGAATTCATTGAAGAATTCTGATGTGAGTTGCATTCGGTTGGCATTCTCCAAATTAATTTTGTAATGGATTTCTTTTTCTTTGGTGGAATATTATGAGTGTATATATATATATATATATATATATATATATATATATATATATAATATTTAATGGTTTGGGAGAGAAAAATTGTTGTTTTCACTACATCCATCACTTGCTGTTGGTTGCCACAGTGATTTGGACTTGAAAGCGCCCATCTTTTCATGTCTATTGATATTGATTGTTGATACATCACTTGGCTTGTTGATGTCCTCTTTGAATCAATCTCTCTTTCCATAGGACTCTTCGTCCTCGACTGTTTCTTCATCCGTGTCAACCACTGTGTTCGACCTATATGCTTTTTTAAGCTAAGCTTCAACTTACCCATCACACATTCATACTCACACGCACAAACATCATTCAAACATGAGTTCTTCGGCACCTCAAGTTTCCAACAACAAAACAATGTGGCTGCATCCAAAGGTTTTGGGTTTCAATCCTTCTGAAAGATGGGGGCACTCTGCTTGCTTCTCCAAGGGCCTTATGTATGTCTTTGGGGTATGTATCACTTTACTTAAACCCCTTTTGCTCAAAAAAATCTTGTCGCTAAAAACCATTGCTTAGTTTCTTAATCTCATCTACATATTTTCTGAACCTGTTCCTTACTGGGTTGTCCTCATTAATGATGTCTGCACACTGCTCCCCACATGTTGTAATTCTTTGAACTCTGGGAATTTCTCTCATTAGTTTGGTTAGTTTCTGGTATTACTAAGTACTTTTTCTTTCTTTCTTTCTTTCTTTCTCAAGTTCACTGAGTTATTACTACCTATATATGGCAAACAACCAAAGCACTTTCTTTTCTGAATTTTAGTTTTTTCCTAATCTCTTCATCGCCTATTTTTCTTGGAGACAGTTGACTGAATTCATTTTTTCTTACTGTAATTAGTGGGACAATACGAGTTTGGGATACCGTCATCTTTCTGCTTACTTAATATGGCGATATTCAGATTTTTCATTCTTCTCTTCTTTCTTTCTCATCCCTGTATTATAAAACATGCACCCAAAAAGAATCCTTGATGCTTCACTATCTTGGTAATCTGACACCTCTTACTTTGTCGCAAAAGTTTAAGCACAATTGAAAATAAAAATACTTTGCCTCTTTATTTTGGTTGAGATTGCTTGGTGTGCATAAGGCCAAATGAAAGTTGAACTGAATTAAGAAAATGCAACAATTACCATTTTCTTTCTGTACCATCATTTGCAATTCTATATATGAAAGCAATGAAGCGCGTTTGTCCTGTCACATTGCCTTTCAAACTCCAAACTAACATGAAATATTTTATATATTTTTGTTGATTAAAACTGTGGGTTTGGTAAGCTTTGAAGGTTTTCCATTAAGATGATAAAGTTTGAGTGTATTATTTCAGGGTTGCTGTGGGGGGCTGCATTTTTGCGATGTTCTCACTCTGGACATCACCAAAATGGTTTGGAGCAAGCTCACTACTACCGGTGAGAAGCCAGGGCCGAGAGATAGCCACAGTGCTGTTCTTGTGGGGCATAAAATGATAGTGTTTGGTGGCTCGAATGGGTTCAAGAAGGTGAATCACATTCACATACTTGATCTTGTTACCAAAGAGTGGTTTCGACCCGAATGTAAAGGGACTCCTCCTTCTCCACGTGAAAGCCATACTGCCACTCTGGTAGGTGATGAAAAGATAGTGATATTTGGTGGTAGTGGAGAAGGCCATGCTAACTATTTAAACGATTTGCACATTCTTGATCTTCGAACCATGACTTGGGCTTCCCCTGAGTTGAAAGGTGATTTTCCGGTCCCCAGAGACAGTCATAGTACCCTTGCAATCGGGAACAAACTTGTTGTGTATGGTGGAGATTCTGGTGATCAGTATCATGGCAATGTTCATATGCTTGATATGGCTACAATGACTTGGTCTAGAGTATGCTCCTCCCTTCTCTTCTGTGATAATTTCCAATAATTTTCTTCAAAGTTTGAAGAGGGAAATTGTTAGATTTTCCACTGAGGGATTTAGTAACATCTTCTTGCGTTTCAATGACAGTTGACGATTCAAGGTTCTCCACCAGGAGTCAGGGCAGGTCATGCTGCAGTTAACATTGGAACAAAGGCAAGTTTTTTATATTTATTATTGTTAGGACTTGCTTGTTACCTGAGGGTAAACAGTGTATGTAAAGTCAGTGAAAATATCTTTTACATTATCATTCAATAATTGATTGTCATGTATGATAAAAGTTGTTCTGATTGATTGACACATTGTAAAAGTATTTACACAGAATGTACAAAAGTTCAATTCATCACTAAATTTACATGGAGTTCTTCTAAATTTTATTCAATAGTCACATTTCAAAACATTGTATGAGCTGTGCATGATGTGCAGGTATATATCATTGGAGGAGTTGGAGATAAACGTTACTATAACGACGTTTGGATCTTTGATATCTGCAATTTTTCGTGGACTCAACTTGATATACATTTTCAACAGCCACAAGGGCGATTTTCTCATACAGCTGTTGCTGCAGGCATGGATATTGCAATATATGGCGGGTAGGATCCTATCTATGAATTTAAGCATTTCTAACCAGTGTTACAATGTTCATCTTTCTCTTTTAGTAGTTTAATCTGTTTATTCTTTTTTCTGTTAACAGATGTGGGGAAGATGAACGTCCTCTCAACGAATTGTTAGTGTTGCAGCTTGCAGCAGAGCATCCAAATGGACGTTATTACGTTCCCATGTGCAAACCTATTGGAACTTATTGGAATCACGAAAAGAATATTATCCCAGCAGAAGCGGATACAAACTCGGTACAGAAGTTTACAAAGCAATGTCATTATTTACTCCTTTTTTTTCTTTCTTAACGAAAAGTAGAACTGACAATGAATTTTGAAGCAGGAAACTATCCTCGTGAGGAATAACGTGGAAGCTTTTGGAAATGGAGCTTATGAAATTTCATCAGAAAAATCGTCACCTCATCACTTTGATTCAGGTGGGTTGAGTTATGTGTTTTATTCTGTACAAACTTCATAGTAAGTACGTATAGAATAGCAAGTTTACTTTTTTATATTCTTCTTGTAAGTATTTAAGGATAAGTTTATGTAAATAAATGGAGACGCAAATTTGTAGGTACTTCACGACAGAAGAGGAGGAGAATTGCTGCTGCAAAGGTATGGGATGTTGAATCAGAACAAGAAGATAGTTTTCTTTCATTGTCTCTTCATTCTTCTCCATATAAATCCGATCAAGAACAGACCCCAAGTCAAGAAGCAAATACATTATTTCCATCCACTTCCCAACACGAAAATGACTCAAATTATAAGAGAACATTGATGAATGTCCCACTTAAGACTCCACAGGCTCTTCATTTCCTACAACATCAACTAAAACAGGAACAATGTCTTCATGTTAACGAGGATAGAAAAAGAGCTCAACGTCAGGCTGCAGAGCAGAAACCAATGATCCGACCCATTCAACACCTGGTGAATCCTTTGCTCAGTATTAGAATTGCACTCTTCCACAACATTCCCCTCTTATTATTTTCAATATTTTTAGACACTCTCAGTATCACAAGTTAACCATGTTCATAATCAATCTCAACCTGACACATGAAGTCCATAAGACTTGATTCTATTATTCCGAAGTTGCTCATTCTTTTACTCTTGATTTCAAATACAAGATTGGTGGCGAAGTTCGGGAGAGAGTTGAAGGACCCTTTGACCCAGTTTCGATATCTCCTACAGCTGTAAATGGAAGGATTTTCCGGGGAGTAATATTTGCACCTGTAAGTTTGTAAACTTTGATGCTATAATGTTTTACGTTATGATCAGATACGATTTGTGTTGAAACCAGTTTCAGTAACAAACAAACAAACAAAAAATGCATATCAGGGAGCAGGAGTTGTCTCAAAGGGGGCAAGTTCAGTTCCTTCCTCTCAAGCCTTTTTGGGTACTTTAAGGGCTTCTCAGGAAGCGCCAATTTGTTTGCATGCAGAGCCATACCACGGTTCACGATCAAGGCAAACCCCGGTGGCTTTACCGTTTCCAATCATGGGAGCGACTCCTAGTGTTGTTTCCAAGGAGCATAAAATCAGGAGTGATCTTCAAGGATTGGCTCTAACACTCGGAGGACCAGCTAGTGGAAATCCTCAGGTAAAATATTGAGGAGGAGGCAAATAAATGAAACAACAAGGTTTATGTAAATTTCGGACATAATCCTACGTACTTGAGTGGTTATGAATTTCCTGAATCCATCTTCATCTGTAAAATATTTTGATTTTAGCTTCATAGTGTAATCCTGTGTTCTTCCCATTGCATGGGAGGATTTTTGTTTGATGATACTGATTAATAAGTTAATATATATCCTCCTAAATGGTTATATGTTGGGGGGTATATGAGCAAATATTGATTCGTGAGCATGATAATTCATTGAACGTGACCTCTCATATCAAAAGTAACGTGATGAAAAGACCTTAGATATAAAGCGACAAACAATTTTGGGGCACAAAGCATAACATGGAGAATTTGTAATCGGAAGGAGGAAAGAAATTTGTTTTTGGCTTACAAAAAGTGGACATTTCGTACACTAATAGTATTTGTTAATTGAATTTCGTAAAATTAAGAAAAAAAAAATCAAAGTTGTGCACATGGTCTCAAATATACAATGTATCCGTCATATTAAATATGGGTGCAATCTGGGCAGAAAGGGGATGAACAGCTATGGAAAACACTGAATGGTGGGTACATTGCATTCCCCTACTTGCTTATCCTATGATACAGTGGTTAAACCGAAAAATATAAAGGAGTGCACCGTGTACTTACCAAACAAAAAAGTGTCTGTGAACTTAAACAGTTGAAAGAACACGTGGTGGCACTTAGGGCAGGGTCCAAATAATACTGAAAAGCATTTTTTGATGTCTCTGTGGTGGTTAGTGCAACAGCACCAGTTGTTGATTGTGTTTGATCTAATAATTATGCGAAGAAATTAAGAAATTATAGTGATGCATGCATGGATATTGTGGAGAAAAAGGTTGATTAAAAAAAGTGAATGAAGATTTGTGAGAAAGAGAGAAGAGTGATGGTGAAGAAGTATTGTACGAAGGATTTGAAGAGGGACCGGGGAGGGTGAGTTGGGCACAGTTTACAACAGAAAATTTCGCCCGTGCTTCCCGCGGGACGCTGTCGTTCTGTCTTGCAATGTTTTTCGAGAGATTGAAAAGAAAAATGGGCCAGGCGGCTAGCCACAGTGAGTAGCCAATGGCAATGCCTTCGTCTCTGTCACTCACTTGTCTGATCTGTCTGCCACGTCTACGGATACAAACATGCTTCCATGCTTAACGTTAATTATTGCTTATCTTCATTATTATGCTGCATCTCAAATAAACTCAAATTTACTTTTTATTTTCTTCTCTAATTTTTAAATGCTATCTAAATCACTTATTCAATGCTTTGTATTTACGGACCAACTAGAATTTATTTTCGATGAACTTAAACTTAAGAAACTAGATTTGGTACATTGAAAAAAAAAAGTTTTCATTATTATTTAATCCCATCTCATGTCAGTAGGAGTAGGTAGTGGGGAGTGGTTCCTTAAGTACATGGGCTTTAATACAAATAATAAATCTTTCTTTAGAACCCTATAACTATACACTATTGAAGTTCACAGACAATTTGTTTGCAAACCTAGAAAAAAATTACATTTCAAATAAAATATAGATTATTAATTTTGGTATTAAACATTATAAAAACAAGTGTTATTTTTTTTAATCGGCCATTACATTATATATTAGGAATTACGAATAGAAAAGTTGGAATAAATGAGTGGAACTGGTAACAACATAGGCCATACGTACGTACGTCAGTGGTAAGCAAATAGGGTTTAAGAAAGAAAAAAAAAAACTTAAAATAAGAAGAAGAAGTGGTAGTAATAATAAAATAGAAATATTAAATAGGTGAAGGTGAAAGTGATAGTGGTGGCAGCGAAGGAAGGAGAGAGGGAGAGAGAGAGTAGCGATTGATTTGAGTGATTGATTGAGTGAATGAATGAGTGAGTGATTCATTGTGAGTTTTTAAGATTGAGGTTGAGTGAGTGGGTGAGTGAACATCAAAATCATATCATAAACAAAAGAAAGGCCCCAACAAGAGCCTGTGCATCAGGAGTGCTTCACTCAAACTCTTGAAAACAAAACAAAACAAAACATAGTTGCAATCATGCTGACAAGACCACTACCTCTCTTTCTCTCTCTCTCTCCACCGATTCTTATTTCTTTTTCTTTTTTTTTCCCATTTATTCTTTTCCTATTTTCATATTTTACTTCACACCCCAATCTATAGACCAAGCTCCTTACTGTACACTTTTTCATAGGCCATCACCCAATCCGTTTTCAAGCCCACCTGTGATTCTCATTTTATGTATACTCATCTACAAACTGTTCAAACTTCTTGCTGTACAAGCCTCTGGAATATGGTCATGTTTAAGAATTAGATTTATTTAAACAGAACCAGTTTTTATTCATCAATATTATTTTTTATCCAATGAAAGCATTTAAAAAAAAAAAATTGAATGTGCGCATCTTGAAAAACACTCTGATTAGTTTTTATGACATGATATTTTCATCCAGGATAAAGAGGATTGATACATTATAATAAAAGATAATATAATTAAAAAACCATCATCGTCCACAGGTCTTGCAGGCTTCTTTACCATATGCTTGTGAAATTTATCTTTGAAAGTTTTTCATGCACACTCATATTTATATATACATGTGTGTGTAGCACATGGAGGGATTTGGAATATTATTTTGCTGCGTGTTCTCGCATTGGTATTTTTTTTTTTTTACCTGTATATATTGACTACTAGTTCTCGCATCAAAACACAATAAATTTCTCTCTAAGTTGAAGTATTTGTTGTTGTCTCAAAACATGGTTATATCATAATCAAAATAAAACACACAAAAACAAGATATTACTCAACTAGAGGAGAATGTTTATGGAACCATATTTATGAAAACATTTTAACAGGAACCTATAGTCATGTAGCACTAGTGTTTTACTATTTCTGCGTTTTAAGCTAGATGTAGCGTACCTGGATAAGTTACTGCGAGAGACATTGACGGCAGATGAAAATTTTTTGTTTGGTCCACAGAGACCACGTTTGATTCTTGATTAGAATCATGGTGTCTTGCATTGCATTCCGATGAGGCAGTTAAAATTTTTGTAACTAAGGTCGTTATTTCTAAATGGTTATACACAATGAAAGGGTTCAGAATGTATACGTTATATGTTATATGCTATATATCTGTTGAGTGTTAACATCATGTGCTTTACTTTCTGTCTTTTCTAAATTGATGATCGTTGCCCATAGGGCAGTTCCACTAGTAATGTGCTTTTGTCCTAGCTGAATTTGGCAGCTATATTCAACAGTAGCCTCGGAATGTCACCAAAAAATATAATAATTGGGTGCCTCACATGGCACCAGTCATCACCTCTATAATTATGTGTGCGATATTCCCATTCTCCTTCCCTCACACTTTCACTTTTGCAGTCATCACCTCTATATATGCACCATTTTCCATCAAATTTAGTAGTCCAAGTTAATACAACAAGTGAAGAAGCATATGCTATCAGCATTTTAACAACTTCATGATTCTCCTTATAGTCTACGTGATGGTTTCTTTGTCTGTTTTCTACCTTAATCCTTACAAATATTTGTACTATGTTACACTACACATGTATGTGACGTTCCAGTGCTGACAGAATGACAGGGGGTGAAAATTTGTAATGGCGTTGAAAAATTATGGTGTAGGTAGCCATGTTGTGTTGTTGAAGTATTTTTTTGAAGTCCAGGAATTAATTTGTTATATATCAAGAGTACTTGTATTGGGCTTGTCCAATAGTTGTTGTCAGGAGTTGCTGAGAAAGAAAAGATTGTGAAGTTAAGTTAGAGTCCAAAAGATAAGAATAAGACAAAGGATTGAAGGAGATGAGGATTTGCAACCTTAGGTTGATGAAAAGGAAAATGTAGTCTATTTTTGTGTTGTTGGGTCAGTTTCAAATGAATCCAACTACTAAGCGTGACCTTCCATCCTTATCTGCTGGTGGTGGCCACGCTTAAGTAGCTGACAACTGCTATTCCAAGTAGCCTTTGACAATTTTCTCAGCCTCAGGTTGCTTTTTCTGCTTCTGCATCATCTACATGTTATGCCAATAGCTGCAATATTCTTCTTCATATCAGTTTCTAGGATCAGTATCTTAATTACTTTCATTTGGAAATTATTGTGGTATAATTTTGGATCGAAAAACATGAATGAATTGGTATAAAAAGTAAACATTTTTTAAATTAGTTAATAAGTTTACATTACCATTCTGTCTCTTTCACTATTTTGTAAATTGAGCATAATTTACGCAACTGAGTGGAGAGGACCTACCGAGTAAACCTCATAAACAAGTGATGCCTACCAAAAACAAATTATTGGAAAGCTGTCAGTTAGGTCCATTAATAGACACTAACAATACCCACTGTTCATCCTGCAACACTTGTCTTTTTTTCCAAATTTTCACTTCCATTAGGACCCACCTCTTTTTGTATTTTGCAATTAATGTTGGTAAAAACTAAGTAATGTGTATGTTTGAATTAAAGTTTCAATTGATTTAGAATTTTTATTTTTGAGAAATCATTTATTAACGTTTTAATTTTCGATAACAAAAAAAAAAGTCTGTTTGTCAATATTAAGTATTTAATATTTGGATCCGTTTATTTGACTTTTGCTAATACTTGATTAATATTATAAAGCTCTCCATTGTTTCTACAGAAGAAAAACTTTAAAGCTATTTGTGTTGTTAAAAGTGAATATTAAAAACTCTCGTAAGCCAAAGGAGCGAATTGGAAAGAAAAACCTAAAAAAAATCCTAATAGTTTTCCAAAGTTTATCTAAATACACTCTTGATTAGATATTTATCGCATTTTGGTTGATAGGGGCAAAATAAGTGAGAAATTCTGAAGAGAGTAAGGAGAATAAAAACTGAAATTGTCTTATATTGAGACTAATTAAAATGAAGAAAATTTTAAAAGTAATCTATTTTATTTGAAAACATTTGTATGAAAAAACTGAGAAATGAAAACATTATCTCGCTTTACATCGAATGATCCCACCTCGTGTCGTTTAACTATTGTTATTTTCTACTTTTTTAAAACATTATTTAAGTTTTAGGTTACTCGTAAATTTATATATTTTTCAATCATGTTTGTTAAATTTATTTAGTAAAAAGTTCTTTAATTATTCTTTATCATTTAATTTGTTTGTTAATTGGATTAAGTGATTGTTATCTTATTATTTTGTTATTTTACTCATTTATTTACATGTGATAAAAATGTAAAATTCTGTTGTTAATATAAAACGATATTGTAATTAATATAAAATAACAAGTAATTTTTATTATTATTATTTTTATTGGAGATATACATCAATACTAGCAACAATAACGATCAATGATAAAACACAATTTAACGACATCCATCACTTAGTGTGTGTTTGGTTTAATGTTTGGAAGCTCAAACCCAAGTTTGTTCTGTATTAAAAATCACAAATTATGTTTGACAAACATTTGTTTTGTTTTATTTTATTGATCTTCAAATATGGGTTGCTATCAAAGCAAAACTATAAAGCTATTTTCATTCGACCAAACTTAATTTTTCTAACTGCAATTCAAAAACACTAGGATTCCTTGATTGTTATAGGTAATGACGTGGAAGTTATCAAGAGTATAATGACCTATATCATTTATATTGATTGTTTGTTATAGATCTTGAATCATTCTAAGTGATGACCTGAAAATCATTCCAAACATGACAATCTTATAATCCAATATATTTTCATTAAAAATAATAAATATTATTGGCCACATCAATTGTAATATCACTTTATATTCACCACGTTAAACATTTTAATAAGACAAATAAGTAAGATAGTGGACAAACTAATAATCTTGTTATCTAATTAAAAATAAAATTAAACCACAGAAACTTAATTAAAAAATATAATTTTTTTAAGTATTGAATACAAAAGAAGTTAATAAAAACTTACTTAAAAATAACTAAAAGGTTAAAACTTAATTGAAGCTTTTCAAAATCAAACATTCTTATTTTCACTTTGTTTATCTCATTTTTTTTTTCTTCATTTTAGTTCTCTCTTTTATTTTCTCATCTAATTTTCTGTAAAATTATGTTTAAATATCTTAAAAGAAAAGAAATACGACTGTAAATTCTTTTTATGTAAGTTAACAGTACCATGCGATTTTCAATTTATATTATCATTTTGTTTAGATTCTACAGACTTAGTAAATAAACATAGTTAATGCAAGTATCCAATTCATGAATATAAGAATCAAAATTTAGAGTTACGGTTATCAAATTTTCAGTATTTTTGGATAAAAAAAATTATATAAGTAAAAATTAATATTTTTGTTATTTTTTGATTTTATGATTTAGAATCCGAACAAGAATAAGTTTTGACTGAAAAATAGAAGAATTGCAAGAAATTGTAAAAGTTAATTGAAATGACTTAAATAAAAAGTGATAATTAGAAAGTAATGTACATAGTTTTAAAGTAATACAAAGAGAATAAAAGTCAATGTGAAAGGATTATAAAAAATGTAAATTACAGAAACATGACACCAATTCATAAATAACATGTATTTATTTTATTATTAAATAATTACATATCTTGACACTTTCTAAAAAGAAATATGTTTTTTCTTTGCTTTTTGAACTACTTTATTAATTATGTGACTTTTGATGAAGAATCTAAACTCTTTTTTTTATCTTAGTCAACTTATTGGTGATACATACATATTTCTCTTAATCAATCTCCATGACTTAATTTTCTCATCCCTTTTTCATACACACCTAATTTATTCCTTCCCTTGCTCTTCTTCGCATCAAACACGAGTGGTACTTATAAGAAAATCTTCAGTAGTTTCCGAATAATAGAAACCATATTTTTGCATGAAACAGAAGGAAGAGAGAAATGGGATTATTATTTTTTTTATACCAAAAAAAGTTTATTGATTGGGCCCTATCGAGCCCATGGTGTAGGTGATGGACTAATTGCCGTGGAAAACGAGTGGAAATGAGTGGCATTACTGTGAGTGAATTCCAAAAGGTGGGGAACTCTTTGTCGTTGTTTTGTTGCTTTGTGAAGTTTGTTTTAATTTATTAGGCACCCCTTTAGAATCTTTGTACCCCACCACCTTTTTAATATTCCAACTAAACTTATAATTCAATTTTGCGTTCAATGAATATATCCTCAAAACCACTTAATTAACGCCAAATCCATTTTCTTCATCTCTTAACTCAACTTCCAACAGATTAGCATGCTTTCAAAAAGGATAACTATCCTTATCCTTTTCACACACATTTCCCTTCATTGGCTTTGTGCTAGTTCAAGACATCACTAATTATATGCAAATTAAAAGAAAAAAAAAACATCACAATTTCTTAAATCGTATTAAACAGCTTTGATTTATTAGAGGCAAAAATAACTAACCATGCATATATTTTGAAAAGCATGTAACCTTTGCCATATCGTAAGTTTGAATTTTAATATATTTAAAGCATGAAAACAATATTAGATTATTTTTTTTAATGAACTTTTAAATTTGCAAGGATTTCACGATCCTTTAGCAAACTCTTAAAGTTAGAAGATTTCATACAACAATGAGGAACGATTAAGATTTAGAAAAACAAAAGAATATAATTTTAAGTTTTTCAATACAACAATACTTTCATTTTTTTTTTGTCCTTTTTATTATTTTCTTATCGGCAGTCGTTTTTAATTAAATTATCACAATATTAATTAATAAAATCTACTATCACAATAATGAAGTATTTTATTCATCAAAAGTATTAATTTTAAATTATTTAAATTTAATTTTATAAAATTAGTTCGGAAGATGCTATATACATCTTATGCGTGAGACTAGAAATTAATGGATGGTCTCTTAGTAGTCCGATAGTGGGTGGAACAGAATGTCTAAAAAATTTCGTAAAGGTAAGTTTTTTTATTTTATTTTTTTAAACAATGATTCTGATACTATGTTAGAAATGAGTTTTAAGCTTAACTCAATTTTACAAAATTGACTTATAAAATGAGGTTTGCAGCTCACTTATATATTATATTATAAAATTGCTTTTTCTTTAATCAACGTAGAACTTCCAACATATTTATATAAAATATAAAATCTTCAACTTATTGAACTTGTGATTACCAATTGTGTAATTACCTATTTGTGAATGGTATATGACAAACTTAAAAAGGCTTTCTAATATCAACTTTAATATCATACTAAAATAGCAATAATGAGTCATCACATTCATGCTAACAAACATTATTAAAATAAATTAGCCTTTTTATTTTAACTTATAAGAGCATAATAGAGACATGTAATCCTTTTTACTAAGTGGGCCCATTGTTCTTAAAGAAACTTTTTTTATTCACTTCTTTGTACATATATTCATATCTTTATTATTTGTACAATATGCTATAAAAGAAATACACAATTAATGGTGAGATACATGTTACATGTATATGATATACATATATCTATTATGGGTAAGCCTTGATGATATTAGTTGGATGGTCTTATATACATTTATATATGATATACATATCTTTTCAACGCGCTGTTTGATATATATGATATACAGTGATATTCTTTTTATTTATTATAGGATTGATCTTCTTATTCACAGTATCAAAAAGTAAAAATACATACGATATTTTACATAAAAACAACATAATATTAAACTTGTGATGGCATAATTTTAATCACAAATATAGGGAAAAGAGGAATGTTTCTTATTGCTCTGTATTCTTCGAAACTTGATTAGGTTATTTTTATCATTTGGTGTGTGCTTGATTTAATGTATTTTATTTTTCTCATTTCTAAAATAGTATATTATCTCGTTGCTATTAACTTAAAAAAAAAAATAGCAACAAAAAAATTTCTTATTGCTATTTAAAAAAAGCTAAAAAAAGAAGAATACAGAACAATAAGAAATATTATTGATTGATTTATTAACTTAAAAAAAAATAGCAACAAAAAAATTGTTAGTAACTTATACTATGGTTACAGTTATCTTTATATATTTAATACTTTCCCTCTCAGTTTTGTCAAATATCGGATTATTCAAAAATTGTTTATATATATATATATATATATATATATATATATATATATATATATATATATATTATTTATGGAGTTTAAAATCTTATTAGTTGTTTTTTATCAGTTATATTCTTATGTATTTTTTAATATTTAAATAGTTTACACATGCATTTATAGAAAAGGAAAAAATTGTAAAATTGTTCTATTGAAATGAAAAATCACTATATTTATTGGTTCATCGAAATTACTGATAAAAGATAAATATAGATATATTACACTCTCAAATCATATTAAAATTTTTATATTATTTATTTCAAATATTTAATTAAAATTATTTAAAAAAAAAAACAAGTACATCGCTTATTTTCAAATGAATTTAGAAAAAGATGAGAAATAAAAAAGAGAAAAAACAAAGATAAATAATTTTTTAAAAAATTTGTAAAAATAACGGTCAATTTTTAAAAATGTAATAAATAATTATATTTTAAAGAGTAAAATTGATATTTTAGAATATAGATACAAAATAAGAATCTTTTTATATATTGTTATAAATATATATAATAAAAAATAAAAAAAATTGTGTTTAAACTTATTAAATTAACATTTTATATCTATATTATAACGTAGTTTATATATCGTTATAGACATGAATAATAAAAAATAAAAAGTTTGTGTTTAAACTTATTAAATTAACGTTTTATATCTATATTATAACTCACTTTACTTAAATTTTTTTAAACGATAAATTTTGCATATACTGATATGTTATCTTGAGTTTTTTTTTATATATTTAAAATTTTAAAAAATAATTGAACTCAAAATAAAAAAACATATTTTCAATGAATAATGAAGAGATAACAAATTATTATTTATTTTTTTGGGACAGCAGCAGCGGATAGTAGGATTGAGATGAGATATACTTTCATGAATTCATTCCCACCACTCACCTCCGTTTTTCATTCTGCAAAGACAAAACCAACACCTAACCTAATCTGTCATAGTACACATGCTTAATCACCTTATTAAAAAGGGACATATTTTAAAATGTTTTTATTTTCGATTAAAAATATTAATAATAAATGAGATTGATTTGTTTTAAAAAAATGAGTGAGGGACAGAGGTGTATTAAAGGGCCAATGAAAGAAGGTTACGTTGCAGTAATGCATTTGTAATGAATTTGGAATTTCTCTTATCGAGTGAGAATCTCAGTGAGACAGTGTTCTACATGTACGTACGGCCTACACTCACTGACACCACCTACATCATCATGCATCCACATGCCCAAATCACTTCACTCTCTCTACTCTCTCTCTCCTCTTCTTGGAAAAGAAAACTCCTTCTGCACTCCAACCCTACCTTCCTCTGTCATTTTCATTTTTAACTTCTTATTAATCTCAATACTCACTGTTTTTTCTTTATCTTACTAATGCACTGTTCATCAACTTTAACTTACCACTGCTAGCTACATACCATAATAACTTGGATCATATATGCTCTAATTAGAAAGCCTCATGTAGGATATCGGTACTTGAACTCTGCTTTGTCCTAAAAAACTTGCTTCGCTCTAACATACGCCATATCCAGACCTCACTTAAGTTGAGCGAGTGATGGAAGCTGTTTACAGGTTGAAACCCCTTTTGCCTTGTGTTGAGGATGTGGTTAGAGTTGCTACTACTTCTGATATGCGTCTAGGAACAACAACACCTAATTGCTACCTGCAGCTAGAAGCACCTGAACCCGACGTAACCGAGTCAGATATGACGGATCGGATGGTCAAGATCCAGATCGCCAATCACCCTCTTTATCCAGATTTACTCTCTGCATATATAGAATGCCGAAAGGTACTCTTTCTTACGCCTAACTATAACGACAAAACAACCAAATTTATGTACACTCACTCTAAATGCTAATTCTTTTGAAAGGTCGGAGCGCCGCCGGAACTGGCGTGTCTTCTTGAAGAAATAGGCCGAGAAAGCCACCGCATGAATGCCCGCCGAGAGAAAGGGGACGGTCCTGAACTTGACCAGTTCATGGTATGTTTTAAATTTTTTCTTTTGATGTATTTGTTTTGCTTGGTTTCCAAATTCAGTGGAGGGAAAGTCGAGAGATTGAAAGAAAATTTGTGACAGTTTATTTATTTTGGTTAAATTTCTGGAAATCGTTCTTATTTTTCCTAAAGATGGATATATATATATATATATATATATATATATATATATATATATATGGATACATGCACACATGCATTACCGAGGAGTTTTTGTGGTATCTTTGAATGAATGTTTGAATTGTTGATGTTGTTGTTAATTACCTGAAAGGAAATGTACTGCGAAGTGCTTCATAGATACAAGGAGGAGTTGTCCAGGCCCTTCAATGAAGCTACTTTGTTCTTGGGAAACATGGAATCACAACTAAGCAACCTTTGTAATAATGGAACACTGATGAAGTCAACCGATAACAACCGCTCCGGTAAATACCCCATTCATTCTCATGCTTATTAATTATTCCTTTCTGCTGTGGTGTGTGAGTGTGACTACTGAGTCATGGATGAAACTCTAATTCTCGAAAACTAACAAAGAGCTAGAACAGTTTTTTTCTTTTTCTGGGTCTAGAATTAAGTAGTCTAGTGTATAAATTGTGTTAACTTTCTTTGTTCGAAGTTGTTATAATTTATTATTCTGAAGTCTGAAGTCTGAACATAGATGGTCCCTTTTTGTACGTTAAAGATAGAGTTGATTCAGAAATGTTTAATTTGAACACATCCACTCCCCGCTCCTACTGCTAATTCAGAAATGTTAATACTTGATCTCACGAAAGAAGACAAGTTCCATTTTTGCAACGGTAAAATCTGATGATGAATGATGTGATTTAAAGAGATATAAGAAAGAAAAATAATAGTGTTATAAAAGTGTGATCTGAATAGTATATTTATTATTGCTTTTGGAAGACAACGGTGCAGTTATTCAAGGCATTCCATAATTCACAGCTACCAATCTATAGATGGTTTGCATGTCTATAAATTTATTTATATACAGACTTATATAAATTATTTTTTAACTTTTACCTTTAATCTGTATATAATCTAATTAATTTTAATTTAATAGAAAAAATATTTTATTTTATTTAGATATTCTTACAGAGGAATGATTATCTACTATTACTTTTTGAATGAAATAAGTTTTTCAAATTATAAATATTTTACTAGAATTAAAAATTTCCATATTTACGTGAATATTTTGTGGGCTTATATGTAATTCACAGAAAATGTTTCACAAAAATCTGGAAATTCTAGCTAGTAGTATTTGTTTCATAAAGTGAGAAAAGTATTTAATCTCACTGAAATTTTATAAAACTGAAATTTCAAGGTCATTAAATTTTTAAGGAATTTTTCACTATAAGTGGTCGTGAATATTATAAAGTCATTCCGGGGTGTTGCATATCATAGGATCTTAATCCATAATTTGTTATTAGCATCTGAAATAGGAAACTCCAAAAGACTCAAAATATAAGGGTGATATTTAACCTTTGAAAAGAAATATTTTGAGAATCAGGAGGTGTTATTGATCTCATTTGGGATGAGATGTTCAAAAAAAGGCCGGGAAAGAAAAAGAGAAGAAAAATGTGAAAAAGACAATAAAAATTAGTAAAAGAGAAAAAAAAAACATATTTCTTTTTGGATTTTTTTTTCATATTTTAAGGGAAAAAATAAAAAAAAATTTATTCGCAAGTTAAAACTTGTGCATGAATCATTCTGTAAAAGCTTTTTCATGTAACTTTTGTACTTATTTTTAACGTGTATAAACTAAGTTTAGTGTAGAACGAAACCTATATTTTCTGTAAAAAAGTTGAGAAGAAACTTGTCCAAACTTGGTCGTTATAGGTTATGTTATATTCCGCATGTTGTAACATAATCAAACAATCTCCACATAAATATGTTTGATTCTGCAATGAAATAAAAAAACGTTCTTTCTGAGCACTTTCTCTTCCGTCCATACCATTTGGTTGTTTCCTTCCCTCTTTACTACGTACCTTGCTATGTTACAAACACATTAGACCGAGAGATAAGAGATCTTGTGGGTTAAATGAAAGCTTTGTTGAAGAAGCAAAGTTTAAAACGAGATGAGGAAAGTTGCTAACATTAACGATACGTTAAATGAACTATTTTTTAGGGTATTACCCAAGTGGAGTTGTATTCTAGCGAAGGAGAGTGAGTCCTAAGAAAGCATATAATGAGAGTCTATAATTGAAAACGTATATTCAGAACCATTTAGTCCTGTGCCATGAATTGAAGAAGTGGCCAAGGGAGAAAAAAAGGTTAAAGCCTTACTTTAGCATTTAATAATAATAGGGTTTGTCCGTACACGGTATGTTCTCTTATCCAATAATTGTATGTATTGTGAATCAGAAAGCTCATTTTAATTTAATTTAATTTGTGAGATGAAGTAGGTGGCGGGGCATCAGAGGAAGAATTAAGTTGTGGAGAGATGGAAGAAGTTGAAGATCATATATCTTCTTTAAGTTGCCCAGGTGATCAAAATCTGAAAGAGATGCTCCTTCGCAAATACAGTGGCCATTTTAGCGGTTTGAGAAAGGAGTTTCTGAAACGAAGAAAAAAGGGTAAGCTACCAAAGGATGCAAAGATGGCACTCATGGACTGGTGGAACACCCATCATCGATGGCCATATCCTACGGTAATTGCAACCATCTTTACCTTCAATGACTCTAAATTTATGTGTTCTTCACCCAATTGTTAATCTTCATTAGCCTTTTCTTATCTTTTATCATAAATTAGCACTTATGGGTGTGTGGTGGGATCCTACACTTTAGTTTTAATGATACGCTTGCTTCAGAAAATGGTGATGGAATGATTTTGGAGAATTTGATAGTAGCCTTTTTCAGTACTTGTTCATCTGAACCATGTCTCTGTCACTTACTTTTACTTACCTAACTCTACAACATGCATGAAATTTTATCTATCGGTCGTGTGCACATGCGAAGTCACTTGTCCGTAATTGAGCAAGCAGAGGTACTATTTTAAAAATAATAGTTCATTTACTTGTTTGGTTCCTGTACCTCATCACATTTAGAAATTTCTTGTTTCAGTCCTTACACTTACCCTTTTGAACTTGTTCTAGTTTCTACACATCATCGTGTTAATCTGATTTGGTTTCCACAATTTTGGACGGCAGTGGCTAAAACAGATTGAAAGTGCTTGTGGAGAGACTAAAGGTTCCCTAGGAAAAATAACGCTTATACTCTATTTTTATAATAGAAAGAACAATTAGTTTCTATTTTGATGAACTTCATGTAGGTATAAGGTATATGAATTGTTCATGTGGGTATAAGGTATATGAATTGTTTGAAAGTGTAATGAGTGAATGATGCAGGAGGAGGAGAAAGTGAAGTTATCAGAAGTGACTGGACTGGATCAAAAGCAGATAAATAATTGGTTCATCAATCAGAGAAAACGGCATTGGAAACCAACTGAGGACATGCGATTCGCCGTCATGGATGGGTTAAGTGGCGGTGCTGGAGGAGCCATGTTCTTTTAGTTCTGCAATTTGCATGTGTTCTTCAACCATCCCACTTCACAATGTGCTAAATTTTGGACTTTGAACTTCTGTTTATCGAGTATACGTTTACATAATGTCAGTGTAATGCGTCATTGTTGTCCAGCATTCTGGAGTTGTTCTTTTTTTTATGGCAATGTGGTGCTGAAGAAAATATGACTATTAATTCTTATGTATGTATGAATGACGATAAATATTATACTACAGAAATGCTATTCTTCATTGAAGTTGGTAGGTCTAAGTTTTACAGTGTAGCACAAACCAGTTCTTAAAAGGAGAAATTATTACTTCCTAATTCTGAACTACAATTTCGGGTATGATCTGAACTAATAATTCCTATACATGTAGACAATTCGTCATCTCATTGACATCTCACAGATTGTCCCATAACATGACACCACGTTAAAGAAAAGAGTAAAAATTATTCATTTTTAAATCCCATTTCAAAAAGTATTTAACTGTAGTGAAAAGAAGAAGGTTTATTTGAGTTTACAATACTTGGGTTAGAATTTGATTAGATTTTTCCCACAATGGAGGTTTCTTTCTGCACCCCATATTTTTCTTCCAACTTTTTCAAAATGTCACAATTAACCTCCAAAATGTGCGCAGCAAACTCCTCCCTCACCATGGAATCTGGAAAAATCTAGAATCAGATTTGTGAATTTTGGAAAATTGAAACCAGATTTTGAAATCTGGTTTAAGAAAATTCAAAACCGGATTTTGAAATCCAAAATATTTAAAACAGATTCCGTTCATATCCAGGACCATGTATTAAAGCCCTTTCCCAAAATTTTGGAACTGTTTTTGTTGGCTTTTAAAAAGCGAGGCGCAAGCCCAATCTAATAACCACGTTTACAATCATGTTTTGCACCTCCGTTTTAAAAATTATGATCATTTCTTCCTGCACCTCCATTAAATTTTAATCTCCATTCTACCTCTCAAGTAAATTACATTAAAAACCCTAACCTTTCTTCCTTTTTCTCCCATCTCCAAATCACCATTACCTCCCCTATCTCCAAATCACAATTTTCGGGTTCAGTTGTTAAATTGATCTTAGTTAGAAAATAGGTAGATAGAAGAATATATTTATAAGTTGTTTTAAAATGTATTTATAACGAATAAGAGTATTTAGTGAATTTATTATTATCGTTAATATATCTGAACAAGTATTGAATATAAGTTGTTTTAAAATGAATGGAGTATTTTTTTTTTTTTTATCAATTCACCCTGAGGAATTGTGGTAACTTCTCCACGTGCAAAATAATCTGGTATTAAAAATTGTTACATTACTAAATTATTTGAAGAAAGTTTTTCCTAAGTGTGTAATCTCTTAGAATTAATGATTGTCCACTTGTTTTTATTTTTTTTAATCGCATGACAAAATAATTAACTAATAACAAAATTAAATTATTCCCGTAAATAAGTTCATTTCAGTAGTTCATGGACTATATATAGTTGACCAATACAAATTAATAAATTAGTTAAAATCTGAAAAGATAATTTTTAGAAACTAAATTCTTAAAATTAATGTTTTAGTTAAGCTATTTTTCTTAGGCGAGTTGATCAAAATTAACCATTTATGTTAGATGTGAACTTTTATAGAAAATTAGACAGAAATATATTTATATGTAACTGTATCTTTAGTTTTTTAGTTGATTATGAATTCTTCTTATTTAAAAGATAAAATATTTTAATACAAATTAAAATAAATATTATTACTTATGCAAGAAACATACGCCATTCTCCCGAGCCCAATTGAAACCCTAACTTGGTTGCTCTAATCCTAATTTACTTTAAATGTCTGGTATTACATGACCCGCATATTCTACACTACTTTGTACATATATCTTACATTAGAATTGACTCATGATTATGGTTTGAGCTTACTAAGAGTTAAGACCTAATCTTCTTATATTCTCGTAACCATAACTTTGTACCGTATCTTTCTCTCTATATATAATGGTGTCTATTAAATGACTTGTCATATAATTTCACACGGTAGAGTCACTTTATTTTCTTTTTCATGAAGACCTGCATTACTTGAATTTTTGTCTTTATACAATAACATATTCTTTGATTTACACGTTCATAACTGATTTGCACAAAACGATGAATATATATCTATCAGAGTGAATCAACACGTCTCTCTAAACGGAACAAAAGAACAAATCATCACAATGAATGAATAGAACTCTTTATTAAATAGAACAAAAACAACTCATTTGATTTAAATAAAACAGTACAACTATTTCACACATTGGCACAACCATGTCACTTGTCGTCAAAGGTTGACTATGTATATGTGAAGCAATGAAACATTAATAATAATTTTTAATCTTATATCTGAAGTTTTCACATTGCCATCACCTGGCTTGATTTTTGTTAAAAAGAGGCAAACTGAGAAAATATCAGCAAGATTCACCTGTGAAGTATATGGGCCAATATGAACAACTAAATTAGGGATCGTATATTCTAATTCTGCTAATTAATAGACCAAAGAGACAAAGAGGAAACAGTTACAAAAAGAACAACTTTCAGAATTGTCTTCTGATAAACCCATTAAAAGTTCTGTCTTTCCATTTAAGTGGACATCTTTTCATTATTGGTTGATTTTGCTTTCAATTAGCATTGACATCATAGATCATAATTAGAATAAGACTAATGGAGTAATCCGAGAGATTATGATTATATTCAAATTTATTGCAGTCACCCCACTCCCACCACAGAAAAAAGCATTAATTCGCATCTTAATTATGAATATATGCTTGGGTAATTAGTGATGAGGTACAGCGATGTGAAGATATATGCTTGTATATCGTTTACTTGCTTCAACTTTTGTGAGGTCAAAGACAAAGTGGTATCTCAACATGTCATCATCAGCATATGTAAGTATTAGACCAAAGACAAACATTGATTGATCAAGTAGGAAAAAGGCAGATAAGTAGGCATCCTTTAAAAGCAAAGTAATCTTTGATTTGAAAGCCAATATGTTTGCTAATATCAAAGAGAGGAATTTTGGAGAACTTCTCTTTTTCTGTGATTGCGATTCACTGGATAATGAAGTAACTCTGTGATATTCAGAAGACAAAAACAATTAGTTAAGAATCTTGTACAATTAAGCACCAATACAATTTAAAGTTACTAAACCAATTTTCAAACTAGTCAGGGACTGCGTACCAATTGTTTTGGAGTTATTTCAGCATATGTCACATATTTTCATGAAGAAAATGCTTGTATCTTAAAAACAACATTTTTCATGCTTTCAAGTAAAATACTCCTATTAGTTTACACATATTGCAATCAATTTTAAATGATTCAAATTTAAATTCACTATACTGTTTTGTGATGGAAATTTCATAAAGATTAGTCCAGGTCATATCAATTCTTACATCATGAATGGGAGAATCCAGAACAACATCAAATACTTGAAAAATGAACATATAATCCCAAGTTTGTCAAATTGTCACCACCTTCACTAGTTTCCATCATATTTTAAATCAAACTAACATTAATTGTATGTTTAATGCCAGTTCATCCCATCTATACATCAAGAGAGAAAGTTTTCTGCTTGAATGCCTTGAACAGTTATAAGAATAGTTATTTAGACGCCCTCTAAACAACTATTCTTGCAGTTCAATCTCTTTTTAATGTGACTCAGATTAAACTAAATATACATTTCAAACTCACCAGCAGATTCAACATCAACTAAAGTTTAAAACAGACCAAGACTAACCCCAAGCGAAGCAGCTCTTGTAGCAATTCCATGACCATCCTTTGATATATATCAATGCATGCCGTTACATACGCATGTTGGTTTTCCTTAATTAGAAGATGGAGATGAGCAAAAAATAGTAGAGGAAACCGTAAACATAGGATGGTAGCATGCATTTCGTTATATATGGCTCGGTCGAGGAAGATAAGATCTAAAACTAAAACACAGAATCTCTTTCATATAATTTATTGCAAATTGAAGAACAACAATATGTAAAACACTTAAGTTTTTTGGTGGATGAGATACAAAAGAGTCGGACATAAGTGGGGATATTAATAAGTAAGTAACTTAGTTGCTATACCACATGACCCAATAATCTTGATCTTAAGCGCGTAGGACAAGGAACAGATAAAAGACGAAAGGAAATTAGTTGGTTGACTAGAGTTGTTCCTCAATGGCCAATTCCTCGATGATGTTGCCATGGTTGAGGGGGTTGAAGGCTTGAATCTCGGAGCATTTGTTGGGAAGGATCTTGGAGGCAAGGCCTTGGTCAAGCGAGTGCATAGGGAGAGGATATTTACGTGCTATGACAACCGAGTTGATGACCTCGTCGGTGGGGTGGAACACGGTGAGGACCTCAAAGCCTCGGAGATCGCAAGGCTCGACGACAGGGTAGAGAAAAGCCCTTGCCCCATGAGCGCTCCTGAGCATGAGAAATGCGCCAGGGTTCATGTGCTTGGCCAAGTGATCGATGATGCGGTTTTTGCCCTCCTTGTCCATGCCCACAAGTGCTGCTAAGTAGACAACCTCGTACTCCTTCAAAGCGTTGGACACATCTAATATGTCACTGGTGTGGAAAAGCATGCGGTTGGACAAGTCAGGGTGAGAGGAGACCAAGCGCATGGCGTTGGAATTGGCTAGAGGGTCCATGTCGTAGTTGTGAAATGTGGTGGAAGGTAGGTGGTTGGACGCCAACACGATCGAGGTGAGAGGGAGGGGTCCAGAACCGACGAAGGCGATTTTGGTGGGGACATGGGTGCAGTGTTGGGTGAGGATGGTGAACTCAAGGAGACCGAGTTTGAGGTAGTTAGAATAATAAGGAAAAATATGAAGGTTTTGGAGAGGGTTGTCGTATGAGCCTAGGAGGGTTGAGTAGTGGGTCTCTAAATGGCCTTCGGCTTCACCACAGAGTTTTATAAGATGAGATCTAATCTCTTGCACGTTTTTGTTTAGGTTTGTGACATCTATTGGGCTGGGGGGTATGCATGTGAGGACGAGTTGGGTGAAAAGCATGTCGACATTTTTGCAAGGTTTCAGACTCTCGAGGCTCGAGATTTGTTGATAGAGCCCGCACACTTTTTCAATCAGCAACTCTTCCTCGCAAACCATGTCGACACTATGAGGTTATGGCCACACTCGGTCTCCCGATAATAATAGATAACACAACAAGCACACCCTTTGCAAAACCTCAATGCAGTGATCATATTTAAGCCCAACCGTGGGGTCCACACTCTTCGCCCTTTGGAATTCCCTTGCTTTTTTATTCCTCTGCTCCATCATTTTTCTTAACATTATCATTCCCATTCTATAGGTCTTGTAAACATTAATTCCTATCTTTTATAAAATATGCCTGTAATATTTAATCATCTGTAAAAATGCCTTCCTAGTTTTCTTCAGTTTTTTTATTAACTATTTTGTAATTTTTGTTTATATCTATAAACACTTCAGTTGAAACTGGAACAAGTTCTAAGGATCTTATGATGAAATTAATTGGAGCTCTTTTTACTCGGATTCACACACCTAACGTGTCTTATCTATATTTCAATAATAAGGCAGTGCCGCAGCAACTTATACCGTTCTTGATGTTTCCTATAATTAAGAGGATAGGCCAAAAAATAGAGAAGATATGCGAAACAAAATATTTAAATCAAATGCAACGATGCTGTTTTGAACCTTTCCATACCGCAAAAGGGATGGGGTATAATGACAAAATTGCAATATGCATTTTCTAAACTAAATTTTAAGACAACTCTATAACTTCATAAATTTGTATGTTCACTCAAGAAAATGTAGATAAGACTAAAAGATAACATTAACAATATAAAGAAATAGAAATAACACACTGTTGTATTTAGTTATGTCAAATCTCAAAGGTTCCATGTCCAAAACTTAAAATAAAATAAAATAAAAACAGACAAGGAAATAGTTTAGAATTCAGTAAGCAGTAAACAATTTTTGAAAGCATTTGACATTTGTTAAGTAGATTTATAGTTTATTTTGTCATCCTTCAGAATTATGTCATGATTGTGAGGACTATTAAACAACTTTTTGTATGCAGACATTTTCTTTTATCAGTAAAAAAAAATTAATTTTACTTACTATAAATAAATAACATATATGTGTGTTAATA